>Ga0315903_10000019_pt1 | contig 280199 bp, 255 predicted proteins | sample LakEriMetagenome_7_FD_203524 | JGI IMG/M metagenome (GOLD analysis project Ga0315903, IMG submission 203524) | Freshwater fungal communities from buoy surface, Lake Erie, Ohio, United States - Buoy 2 MA119 | ecosystem: Environmental > Aquatic > Freshwater > Lake | place: USA: Lake Erie, Ohio...
TGAAAGACCGAAGAAAATACTTGGCGGACTAACGCCAACGGAATACGCAAAGCAGATCAGTCAAAAGGCAGATACACTAACCGTCAGTCTCTAGACCCAACCGGAACTAAATCCGGGGGGACGTCGGCGCCACTTGAGAGCCCGAAGAGGCCGATCGCCACCGCGACCGCAAGTTCAAAGAAGTTCGAGGTCCCGATCATTGCGCAGGGAGCTGCGATGTTATGAGGGATTTTCCATGCGTAGGCCCACGCGTAGGCCATCGCAAAGATGCCATACGACTGGATGACGATCGGAATGGCGATCAGCAGAATCAGCAACGGGTTGGCCAGAATTATCGCCGCTTGAAAGGCAAACAGCAGGACGACGGTTGCCAGCAAACCGATCACCGACCAGGGTTTCAGACGCGCGGTGAAAGCCTTGATCGCGTTTTCGTCACTACCGTGCCTCCTGATCAGACGCTGTCGAGAGAGGGCGCCAGCGATGAGCGGGATCACCACGTAAAGGGCCACGGATAAAATTAGCGTTTCCCAAGGAACGACGATATCCGTGACGCCGAGTAAGAGCGCGACGATCGGTGCAAACGCGATGATCATGACGAGATCGTTCACCGAAACTTGCACCAGCGTGTAGGCGGGGTCGCCCTTGGTCATCTGCGACCAAACGAAAACCATGGCCGTGCACGGTGCCGCGCCGAGCAGAATCAGACCCGCGATGTATTGATGCGCGTCCTTGCGCGGCAGCAGATCTGCGTAGAGCCAATCGAAAAACAGCAATGCGATCGCCGCCATGGTGAACGGCTTGACGAGCCAGTTGATGACCAGCGTGATGATCAGACCGCGAGGCTTACGACCGACATCACGGATACTCGCAAAGTCGACGCCGACCATCATCGGATAGATCATCGCCCAGATCAGCACGGCGACGACGAGGTTCACTGAGGCGATCTCGAGTGCAGCGATCTTCGCTATCGCACCGGGAGCAAGGTCACCCAGGATGATTCCGCCGATGATGGCGAGCGCGACCCACAGCGACAGCCATCGTTCGAAGATCCCGAGAGGTGAAGTGCTGTTATTGGAGCCGCTCATGATCGATTCAACTCCGGCCGATGCGCGCGAGTTCAGTTTCGAGGGCTGTGCGTTCCATCGACTCGAGTGGCAGCTGCACTAACTGCAGCATGCGATAGCCGATTGCTTGGCGCGTGAGCTCGAAGGCGCGACGTTTACCTTTATCGCCGCCCTCGGTATTGGATGGGTCGGGATAACCCCAGTGGATCTTGATCGGCGGATGCTCGCTTTGACCAGTGAAAATCGGACAAGTCTCTGCGGCTGCGCTGTCACACACCGTTATAACGATCGACAGCGGCACTGCGTCAGCGCCAGTGAATTCATCCCAGCTCTTACTGCGAAAGTGACTGGTTTCGACGCCGGCGTTGCTTAGTGCCTCGAGAGCGAACGGATTGATACGACCGCTCGGTGCGCTGCCCGCGCTGTGCGCTCGAACGTCCTGGCCATGTCGCGCAGCCAAGTGATTCAGCATCCCCTCGGCAAGAACGCTCCGCGCGGAGTTGTGCGTGCAGAGAATCAAAATATGTACGGTCATTTTCTCGCCTTGGGCTTGAGGTTGATGTCGCAGGGCTGGCCCCGGCAGCAGTCTTCCGCGAGATAAGCCAGAAGCGCACTGATCTCGGCAAAGCAGGCACGATAAATCCGATGACGACCGAGTCGCTCTTGGGTGACGAGCTTTGCGTTCTCGAGTTCTTTTAAATGGAAGGAGAGGGTGGCGTTAGCCACCTTCGCTGCGCCGAGTAGTTCCTGAGGGGTGGCGCCCGTAGTCCCGCAACGACCAGATGGCGAAAGAGCCGAAGCCGCCTCGGCTGTGCAAGGGCGGCAAGAGCTCGGGTAGCAGTGTCAACATTCATATTTCGATTATACTCGAAACGTTATAAAAATTTGATGAAAGCTACCTTGATATCCGCCTCGGGGAATTTCGGCGATGGAGTATGTCGGTCGCGAGTAAAGTGTTCTTGATGCGGAAAACACCTGTCAAAAACACGATAGTTACTTACACATTCTCTTACACACCGCTTAGTGACACGTGTAAGTCATTGAAGGTCAATAAGGATCGCTCAGTCCAGTCTTCTCATAATCCCTTGGTCCTTGGTCCTTGGTTCGAATCCAAGCGGGCCCAGTCTTTCACCGCAGACAGATTCGCAGCGTATCCGAGATCATCGCCGCGCAGGCGTAAACGTCAAACCGCGTTTCTGACGCCCCCGCGTGGATTCCCAGAAGTATAAGCCGACTCTCAGGGCTTATGGGGTATCTCGACCGGAGAGCTCAGTGACAACTTGACGCTTATCGTTAAGCGTTATATACTGCCAATGTGATAAAAAGTTTCCGCTGCCCTGATACTCGGCGATTCTTCGAGACCGGCAAGTCACGTCGGTTCGGCGCTATCGCGAACGTAGCGGCACGGAAGCTCGCCATGCTGGATGCTGCACACACCATCGACTTCCTGCGCTCGCCACCTGGGAACCGGCTGGAGGTTTTGCGAGGAGATCGCAAGGGGCAATACAGCATCCGCATCAATGATCAATACAGAGTTTGTTTCGGATGGACCGATCAGGGTCCGATAGATGTGGAAATCATCGATTACCACTGAGGTGAGATAGATGTCCAAAAATGGCATGCGACCGGTGCATCCTGGCGAAGTGATTCGCGAGGAGTTCATGGCACCGCTGGGGCTGAGCGCCAACGCACTAGCCAAGGCGCTCAATGTTCCGACACCACGGATCAACGATGTCGTGCGCGGTCGACGGGGAGTGTCTGCGGATACTGCCATGCGTCTTGCTCGTTACTTTGGTGGCGACGCTCGGTCTTGGCTAAATTTGCAAGCTGCATACGATTTACGCGTTGCGGAACTCGCGGTCGGTAAGCGAATCGAGCGCGAGATATCGCCCGCAGCGGCGTGATCAAAACGTCGATAGACGAGCGAGCGTTCGCTCGCCTGTCAAAACCCGATATTCACTTACACATTCTCTTACACACAGCTCAGTGACATCTGTAAGTCATTGAGGGCCAATAGGGATCGCTGAGTCCAGTCTTCTCATAATCCCTTGGTCCTTGGTTCGAATCCAAGCGGGCCCAGTCTTTCACCGAAGACAGAATCCAAGCATATCCAACAACCGAACGGCGAGGCGGCGGGTGTCAAAACGCTGCTTTCACATGAATCTAAGTAAATATGCATGATCTTGCATACGCGCAATCGCATCGCTATGCTCGGCACATGAAACCCGTTGTTTGGCTCGGAAGCTCGAAGGGCGACCTTAAGGCTTTCCCAGCAGGAGCGATGGACGACACGGGCCACCAGCTTTTCCGGGTCCAGCGCGGTCTAGATCCGGACGACTGGAAGCCGATGCCCTCGATTGGAGCCGGTGTCCGCGAACTTCGAGTGCGCGACTCATCGGGAGCTTTCAGGACAATTTATTTGGCGACTCGACCGGAAGCGATCTACGTCTTGCATTGTTTCCGCAAGAAGTCACAGAAGACTGCACGTGAAGACATGGAGTTAGCGCGACAACGACTCGCCCGAGTACCGAGGAGAACATCACATGAGTAAGAAAAAAGTTCAGAGTGTCTTCCGAGATCTCTATCCCGCCGATCAAGCCGCAGAGATGGAAATGCGCTCGTTGCTACTTCAAGGTCTCGGGAGCTGGTTAGCAGACTCGGGTATGACCCAAAACGAAGCGGCGAAGGTTCTCGCTGTTACGCAGGCGAGGGTGTCCGATATCAAGCGCGGCAAAATCAGCTCCTTCAGCCTCGATCTGCTTGTTCGTCTTGCAGCAAGGGCGGGTCTGAATCCAAAACTGAAGTTGGTCGCGTAGTTGTTATTCACGCGATGCCGACTGGTTATGGAATCTCGCACTATCCCTTGGTGTCTAAGGTCGAGTGATCGAAGCTAATGCAGTAGCGAGTCCCGTTCGGTCAATAGACCCGAGCGGCAATTCGAGAAGCCGCGACATTTGATCTGCTATTGACTGCCGAGTAGATTCAAATGCGCGACGTTTCTCCCTGTCGTCGCCACTAACGCTCGAGGGATCGGGATATCCCCAATGAACCTGGACAGGTCTATTACCTGACCTTCCTGTGAATATCGGGCAAACCTCTGCCGCTGCGCTGTCGCAGACGGTGATGACGATGGAAAGAGGAGGCGAGTCGATTCGCGCGAACTCATCCCAACTCTTGCTCCTCAGGCCTTCGATACTGACGTCGGCATTGCGAAGAACTTCGAGTGCGAAAGGATTGACCCGTCCGCTCGGCATGCTGCCTGCGCTATGTGCTCTCACATCTTTACCGAATTTCTGAGCCAGATGATTCAGCATTCCCTCAGCGAGAATGCTGCGAGCGGAATTGTGAGTGCACAGGATGAGAATATGAGTCGTCATATTGTCGAATGGCAATCTTAGAACCAAATTATGACGATCGGGAGGCAACCGTCGAATAACGTATTCGCCTTGCGTTGCTGGCAGTCACAGCAAGTTATTTACTTACACATTCTCCTACACACCGCTTGGTGACACGTGTAAGTCATTGAAGGCCAACAGGGATTGCTGACTCCAGTCTTCTCATAATCCCTTGGTCCGCAGGTGTGAATCCAAGCGGGCCCAGTCTTAACAACCATTCCAGCGCCGACATTTAGCGCCGTCGAGCACTCAACTCCAGAAGCTCGTCAATCGTCTTGGCCCTGCTCAAGTCGTCAAAAGGGATGGCGATATCGGGTATCACTCCGCGGTTATCAAACATGCCGGAGGGTCGATATGCCCGAGAGGTGGAGATCGTGAAACGAAACTTCGAGTTAGGCAAGGTGACCGCCACATTTGAGCCATGTGGATTCGCCAAGCCGCCCGTTTCCTCGCCCACGATAACTGCCCGCCCGTAATCTTTCATGATGGCCGCAAACATGCCGGACATCGAATATGAGTCCCTGTTGGTCAGCAGAAAAACCTGACCGGAATATAGATAGTCTTTGGAGTAATGCTGCCGCGGACGCGTGTAGAGTTCGAAAATAGACTGATTCGTGACGGGATCCTTAGACGCCTCAATCCGGTCGATTCGGGCGTTGTCTGTCAGGAACAGCGTTGCGAATCGGATAAGGGGTTTCTTTGGAAGGTACCGGACAATCCGTACTGAGGCGGGAAGCGAGGCGTACCACTCGTCGCTCGTTTTGATCTTCGCCTTCGAGACGAGTACCCATGGTGTGTCCATCAGATAATGGATGAGCGCCTCGGCCACGAAGTGGGTTCCGCCTCCGTTGCCGCGAAGATCAATGAATAACGTTTCGATTTGTCGTTCTTTAATTTCACGAAAGGCGTCTGCGATCGAGTCTTTGTAGCCCTTGTAGGTACCGAAGTGATTGAGATCCAGTAGCGCAACCGGTTTTTCCTCGTGAAAAGAAAGCCGCATGGGGCTCTCGCTTACGCCGTCATTCTTTGGGAAGTCGCGAGCCACAAACTCGTTGTACTGCGTCTCTGACAGCATTGCGTAAGACTGCGCGCGGATAGTCCCGTCAAGCTGACGGATGGTTAGTGTGACTGAGTCAGCGTGTCCGTATAAAAGCCAGAGCATCCGACCAAAAGATCTCGAGATCTGGCCATTTCTGAATAATTTTGACTCCCCAAAGGTTAGGGGCCACATGCTTCGTAGAACCGCGTCGATCGGGCGTCCGTTAATCGTGAGAATCTCCGCTCCAATGAGTGTCGCGTCGTCGGTGAAGTGGTGCCGGATAATGACGCTATCGTTATCCTTCACCTCAACGAGAAAGGGTGGCGTCGTGCCTCCCTCGTTAAAATATTGTTGCCGCTCATCCTGGTTGTAGAAGACGGCTGTATGCCCGTCTTGGAGCGACGAGATGAGTTCGGACAGCCTTACATACCATTCCTTCGACGACATCGGGGCGAGACTGCCCTCGAGCCGATCTACCATCGCATCGAATTCGTCCTTGCCGAGGTGGTGGTACGGCTCGGGATGTATCGTGTTCAGCTTCGTTTGAACGAACCTTAGGTCTTGCTGCATGGATTGAACATCCATGGTGCGTGACTCAGCCGCATAGCCTGGATGAGTAGCGCTGATCAGCCACAGCAGAACGGCTAGCGTTCTTATGAGTGTTGTATTCAAGTCTCGATCCTTTGAATTAAGCTCGGATGATGGGCGACAGAGATAGGTTTATGCGGACGATGGTACGGCTTTTTTTAACTCATACCCCATCCACGGTACAACCCAGCAAAGCCAGCCGATGGTCGTCGAAACCTCAGCGTCTGTTCCGAGATTTTCGATCCAGGGGATTTCGAGAAGTAGGCGGAAGCTGACAAAAGAAAACGTGAAGATGTAGCTACGAATCATCCACTCGCGATGAAGGTTGATATGACGCCGTAGGGCTGCGAGCAAGCCTTTTCCAGTGGCGGCTAGCCAAAAGACACCGCCGATGAACAGCACGACCCCAAAGGTCCAGTTCTCGGTATGAAACGCCAACTGAAAGGCTGTGGCCGAACCCAGTGCGACGCCTGTTGCATAAATCCTACCTGTCCACTGATGAAGCCTTAGATGCCGCTGACGCAGGCCTGACCAGAACTGGAAAGGCCCGACCAGCAGTGCGAGAGAACCGCCGATCACGTGCATCAGGAGCCATCCGGATCGATCCCAAAATCGGCCGTAAGAGATTTCGCTGACGTCAAAGTAAGGAAGCGCATCGTCAATCAAAAACAGCAGAGTCAGTAAGGCGAGTAGCCCTACTCCAAGAGTCGGGATGATCCCTTGCGGTGGATCTCGTTCACGCTCCGGAGTCTGCTGCATGACGAGTTACTTCTTTCCAAATCTCCAGACGAGTGCCAACGACACTTCAAATTCGTAGTCTTTGCGTGCGATGGGGCTCTCACCGATCTCACTTGAGTAACGCTCTACGCCGAGTTGAGCGATCGCGTGTAATTGCTCAGTGACATGGCGGCGATGGACAAGTTGGATCCCCGTCGAGCGATATCCACCGCTCAAGACCGTTTGGCGTAGACCCGAGCTCAAGGCGTCTGCTGCTGTCACACCGAAATCTTTATTGATGAACTTGTCGGTTCCGAACGTGAGAAAACCGTAGATCTCCGTGCCGGTGCCGTCGACCTGCTGCCCGAAGCGATGGCCCGCGGCAATCACACCGAGAACACCAAAGTCGCTCGGTCCACCCATGACCCGCGCGGCGACCCAGTTACGCCAATCTGGGCCGAGCCCTCGGCGCACCTCGAGAAATCCGACGACGTGCGAGTCCCGAGGCTTGATACCGTCGAGATTGCCGTCGCTTGAGTCATCCGGCTCCAGACCGCCTTCATTTCGAACACCGGCCTGAACCAGCCAAACATCAGCGAGTCGACCTCTCCACCCGAGTTCGAACCCCTCCCAAAAAAAGAGGTGATTACCGTTGCGGTAGTGCACCGCGCCGGCGGGTTCGACTTCGACTTCGGTTTCATCTGCCCCGTCATAAGCATTCTCGAACTCGCCGCCGACTCCAAGCGCGACAGCGAAGCCGTCCCCCTGGGCGAAGTCGAGGACAGACGGGAGGGGGACAAGCGCCGGTTCGGCCGATCCGTCCGCGAGTACGGGGCTAACTAACCACAGGGATGACGCAGCTAACAACGCTCCAGCGCAAGAGGTTTTCGGGAACTTCATCTCTTCTCCTAGATCTGGGATATTTTTCGACGCCATCGCGGTGGTCCGACCACGATTTACCGACTGACAAAAAAGATAAGCGTCGGGTTGCTATCTCTCACCTGCGAATGAACGAACGGTCGGGGCGGTGAACGAGCGGTAGCCCTCTTCGCAACACGGATGTCAAAAGCAGGCTATTTACTTGCGCGTTCTCTCACACACTGCTTAGTGACACGTGTAAGTCATTGAAGGCCAACAGGGATCACGAACTGCAGTCTTCTCATATTCCCTCGGTCCGCAGGTGCGGATCCAAGCGGGCCCAGTCTTACAAATCAATGAGATACGAAGTCACTCGCTATTCGGTAAACCACCGCATCGACCGTGATGCCGTGGAGTTCGATACGGTTGGCGTGAATACCGTCATTTAAGGCACCGAGGGATTCGGCGACCTTTCGGCTCGCAATGTTGTCGGGATGACAAAGGATTTCGAGCGTCGTTAATTGAAGCTCAGAGAATGCGAATTTGGCTGCCTGCCGAGCCGCCTCCCGCGCAATTCCTCGTCGAGTCCAAGGCGTACCCACCCAATAACCAAGGTTTCCCGTCTTGGTTTCCCAGTCGATTTTGTTGACGCCGACTCCGCCAAGAACTTCATTGCTGTCGCAGTTAATGATAGCCATCGGAAATTCACTTCGATGCGACCACACTTTCGATGAGTGGCGGATCCAGTCATCCGTATCGTTTCGGGAATAGTCGGCCCTGCACCAAGGCAGCCAGACGCTCAATTCCGTAACGGATTGTCGCACTAGCCGATAAAGCTTATCGGCATCGTTGCTCTCCCACGGCCTAATGCGGATCACGCCGCCGACTTATGCTTGCGCAGCCACTCTTGCAGCGCGGCGTCCATACGCGATTGCCAGCCTTCGCCTGTTGCGCGAAAACGCGCGACCACTTCAGGTGACAACCTAATGGTGATGCGCTCCTTGGTCGGTGCCTTCTGCGGCCCTCGGACGCCAACCTTGCGCTTAACTGACGATGGGAGCGCTTCTCGGGCCGCGCGAAATCCCTTCAGATCGGTAGAGGAGAGTTCTCGAACCTCTCCCTTCGAATCAGTCAATGATTTGCGTTTTTTCACAACGTCTAACCTCGCGAGCGTTGGCTTTACTAAAGCTGATGACACGAATGCCATCGTCAGTCTCGACAAAGCACAGAACATGAAAGCGATCGCGCGGCGTTCCCAAAGCGACGTAGCGCGTCTCGCCGTAATCGCACCGATCAAATTGTACATACAATTAAATCACTCCGCTACCGGATGGCGGACTACGGGATCGGGTATCAACCGGCAGCTGACTGCGCGGTCTGATAGGGGCAACTCCAATCGCTAAGCTCTGTGGCGTCATCGCGATTCGCGCTCATACGATCTCCGCAGCCTCGCGCAGTCCGGCAATCATTGACGTCTTCAGCAGGTGCTCGCGGGCTCGTTCCGGCGAAGAGGCAATGGCCTGCAACTCGCGCAGCGTAGCTTGCCGCTTGTCGGAGTTACGCTCCTGCATGCGCGTCCGGTTCTGATGGGCCTGCGCAATGATCTGCTCCTGCGCTACCGGCCGGCGCTGCCGCACGTACCGGTCGAGCAGCGCATCATCGGCGCCGTACCAGACCTGTACTAGTTTCTCGCAGAGGTTGAACGCATCGTGTAGGCCGCCGTTCATACCCATGCCGCCGCTCGGGCTGTTCAAATGTGCGGCATCGCCTGCGAGCAGCACCCGGCCCGCGCGGTAAGTCGGGGCGATGCGGCGGTGAATGCGGTAGGGCCTGGCCTCGAGTACGTCGTACGGCCGACCCGTCGGTACGATTCGCTGCAGCTTCACTTCGATGGACGCACGCGTCAGTGCCTGCTCGATGCTCTCATCGGCGTCGGCGTAGAGGCTGACACGCCAGAGATTCGGCAGGCGCAGCAGGCTGAACGTGCCGTGCGGAGACCAGCAGTAGTTCACGTTCGACAGGCCCTCGAGGTGCTGCTCGAAGGCAAACTGCGTGGTCGCGAGAATCGTGGTCTCGGGGTATGTGCTGCCCTCGAGGTGCAGGCCCACGGCTTCGCGAATCGCGCTGCGCGCACCGTCGGCGCCGATGAGCCATCGGGCCTGCAGTGTCACTGTCGCGCCGTCCGGCTCACGAGCCTCGACCACGACGCCTGAGTCCGATTGCCGCAGTCCAGTGACCGTGACGCCGCGCTGCAAGGTGCACAATTTGCTGAATGTCGGCAGCCGTTCTTCGAGCAGTTCGCAGTAGACCTGCTGCTCGCACTGCAGCCGGTACGGGTGGTTCGTCTCGCCGGCCAGCACGCCGAGATCGAACACTGCGCGCTCACCCGACGGGTGCATGCGCACCTGCCACGTAGGCGTCACGAGGCCGCGGGCGACCAAGGAGTCCGCGAGTCCGAGTTCATCGATCATGTCGAGGGTGGGTGGGTGCCAGGTGGAGGCGCGCAAGTCGCTCGCGCGCTCCGAAGTTGCTTCGAGCAGCAGCACCGGGATGCCGGCGCGGACGAGCAGGGCGGCACACGTGAGACCGACCGGCCCGGCGCCGACGACGATGACTCGATCGCTCACGCTGCTCCTAATCATTAAATATGGTCCGGCCGCTGGATTCTAACGGAAGCGCGATGCCATGATCGGGCCAATGACAACAACGACGCAGGGGATCGCCCGTCCGTGGTGGACGCAAAAGCGATGGTGGGTGGCCATCATGCTCTGCGCCGTCACGATGATCGGCTATGTGGACCGTCTCGCGCTGTCGGTCGCGGCGCCCGTGGTCCGCAAGGAATTCGGCTTCACCAACGAGCAGTACGGCTTCATCACGTTTGCGTTCCTGGCGACCTATGCCGCCGGCCAGTTGTTTCTCGGACCCTTCATCGATCGGCTGGGCAGCAAGCGCTCGTTGTCACTCGCGGTGTTTTGGTGGAGCGTCGCTTCTTGCGTGCACGCGTTCGCTAGGGGCGTGGGCGGGTTTTTTGCGGCCCGCGCATTCCTCGGCATCACCGAGGCTGTCAACTTCCCGGCGGCTTACAAGGTCGTAGCCGAGTGGTTTCCGCGCGCCGAGCGCAGCATGGCCAGCGGCTTCATCACTGCGGGCACAGGCATCGGCGCGATCATCGCGCCGCCTCTGATCACCTTCCTGATCGTCGCGTTTGACGATTTGCATACCCGTGGCTTGTCGCCCACCCACGGCTGGCAAGCCGCGTTCATCGTGCCGGGCGTGCTCGGCCTCGTCTGGGTGTGGATCTGGAAGCGGCACTTCTACCTTCCAGAGCACGACCCCGCGCTCGGTGAGGACGAGCGAGCGTTGGTGATGGCCGAACGCGTCGCGCCGGCTGTCGAGACGACCGGGCGGCGACCGTTGAGCGAGGAGATGCGTGCATATTTTGCGCGCCTGACTTACTGGTTCCGTTACCGGGAGACCTGGGGACTCGCGCTCGCGCGTTTCACCGCAGATGGCGCGTTCTACTTCCTCGCCTTCTGGATACCGAATTATTTGAGCGACGTGCGCGGCTTCGGACTCAAGGAGATCGCGTGGGCGGCTGCCATCCCGTTCGTGTTCGCGGATCTCGGTTCGCTGGTCGGCGGCTATGCGGGCCAGCGATTGATCCGCAACGGCTGGACGGTCGATGCCTCGCGCAAGGCGATGATCTGGATCGGTGCGTTACTCGTGCCGCTCGCGCTGCCCGCCGTGTACGTGGATTCGGCGGTGCTCGCTGTGCTGCTCATGGGCCTCGGCATCTTCGGCATCCAGGTCAAGAGCGCATCACTGTTTGCTGTGCCAGCCGACATTTTCCCGCCGACGGCCGTTGCTACCGTGTGGGGCGCAAGCGGTGCTGCTGGCAGCCTCGCCGCGGCGTTTTCGCAGCCCGTCATCGGCTGGACGATCGACAAGTACTCCTACGAGCCTGTGTTCGTCGCCGTAGCGCTCATGCACATCGTCTCGGCGGCGTGCATCATGCTGCTGGTGCGGCGGATCGAGCCGGTGGTGTTGAAACCGGGACTGCGAAGTCCAGTGTTGTAACTCAAATAAGTTGTTCTGTTCCGTTGGGCGCCCAGTCAAAGCGTAGTTCGTCGTAGCGTCGGCGATGTGCAGTAGAGGGAAGAAAACGGCGTGTATCAGGGTGTCGAAAGTCTCGGAACCGACCTAAACTTCGATAGAATTTTTCGTTTACTTGATTCGCTGAGGACCTAGCGAGTGTTGCTGCGTTTTGACGACGTGTCGCTAGCGTTCGGCTCGCGACCTCTTCTCGATCATGTTTCTTTGCTTGTCGACGAAGGCGAGCGCGTGTGTCTCGTCGGTCGAAACGGCGAGGGCAAGTCGTCGTTGTTGCGTCTAGTCGCCGGGCTAACCACGCCCGATGACGGGTCCGTTTGGAGTCGGCCAGGCGCGCGGATCGCGATGCTGGCGCAAGATCTCGATGCGGTGGCCGACACCCGCGTGCGCGATATCGTAGAAGGGGGCTTGCCCGCCGACGCCGGAGAACTTTGGGAAACGACGCCGCGCGTCGATGCGGTGATGTCGCGGCTCGGACTCGATGGCACTGCGTCATTTGCTTCGCTGTCGGGCGGGTGGCGTCGTCGTGTGTTACTCGGTCGTGCGTTGGTCGGTGATCCCGACGTGTTGTTACTCGACGAGCCGACCAACCATCTCGACATCGCCGCGATCGAATGGCTCGAGAGTGCAATGCTGTCATTTCGCGGCGCATTGCTGTTCGTCAGTCACGATCGTGCCTTTGTCAATCGACTCGCGACGCGAGTGGTCGAGCTCGATCGAGGTCACTTGAGTTCGTGGCCTGGTAACTATGACGATTTCGTGGCGCGCAAAACACTGCAGCTCGAAAATGAAGCAAAGGCCAACGCCGAGTTCGATCGCAAGCTTGCCGAAGAAGAAGTTTGGATCCGTAAAGGTGTCGAAGCGCGCCGTACGCGTAATGAGGGCCGTGTGCGCGCGTTGATGGCGATGCGCAGCGAACGTCGTGCCCGCCGTGAGCGTATCGGCCGCGCCGAATTCGCGGTCGCCGAAGCGGCCGAATCAGGTAAGCGGGTGTTCGAAGCACACCGCGTGGATGTTTTATTCGGCGATCACGTCGTCATTCGCGACCTCGAACTCAAGATTCAGCGCGGCGATCGAGTCGGCATCGTCGGTCCGAACGGTGCAGGCAAAAGTACGCTATTGAAATTGCTGCTAGGCGAGCTCGAACCGTCGACCGGTAAAGTCTTCCGCGGCACGCGTATCGAGGCGGCCTACTACGACCAGCAGCGCGCGCGCCTCGATCTGTCTGCTTCGGTGCAAGACAACGTCAATGATGGCAACACGTTCGTGCCGATCGGCGGCGAGAATCGGCACGTCTCGGGATATTTACGCGATTTCCTGTTTCGGCCGGATCAATTACGTACGCCCGCTTCTGCGTTGTCGGGCGGGGAGCGTAATCGCCTGTTGCTCGCAAAGCTGTTCGCACGTCCGGCAAACCTGTTGGTGCTCGACGAGCCCACCAACGACCTCGATCTGGACACGCTTGAACTTCTCGAGGAGCGCGTCGCCGAGTTCGACGGTACCTTGCTGCTCGTGAGTCACGATCGCGCATTTCTCGATCGGGTGGTCACCAGTCTGCTCGTGCTCGAGGGTGACGGTCGAGTGCAGGAGTTCATCGGCGGCTGGAGCGATTATGCGACCTGGCGGACGTTACGACAGCGGGCAACGGCGCCGCCGCGTGAAACCGCACCCTCACGTGAGTCCGAAGCAGCCTCCGCGCGCGGAAAAGAGTCGACGTCTTCGCGTTCGCGGCGTTTTTCGTTCAAAGATCAACGCGAGTTCGACAGCTTGCCGGCAGCGATCGAATCGCTTGAGACCGACAAATCGGAGCTTGAACGCGTAGTCGCCGATCCAGCGTTCTATCAGCGCCCGCAAGACGAAGTACGTGGCGCGCTTACAAGACTGCAGTCCTTGGGCGCCGAAATCGATGCGGCGTATGCGCGTTGGGCGGAACTCGAGGCACTGCGTGGCTGAGCTTCCTGTATACTTCTGACCGATGAAGTTTTCTGATCTCGGGCTCTCGTCCGAGTTGCTGCGCGCAGTCGCAGAAAAAGGCTATGACACCCCCACACCCATCCAGCAGCAGGCGATCCCCGCAGTGCTCGGCGGTCGGGATGTTCTCGCTGGGGCACAGACGGGTACCGGTAAAACTGCGGGCTTCGTGTTGCCGTTGTTGCAGCGTTTGGTCGCAGCCGATGGTCGTACGCCGCGTTTTTTGGTGTTGACGCCGACCCGCGAGTTGGCAGCGCAAGTAGCTGAAAGCGCGCGTGTCTATGGGCGACACACCAATCTGCGTACGACCGTGATCTTTGGCGGTGTCAGCGAAAAACCGCAGATCGGGGCTCTGCGCTCGGGCTGCGATATTTTGATTGCAACACCCGGTCGTTTGCTCGACCTCGTCGAACAGCGCGCCCTCGATCTCTCACGTATCAAACATTTCGTCCTCGACGAAGCCGATCGCATGCTCGATATGGGTTTCATCCATGACATCAAGCGCATCATCCGCTTGCTGCCGGTATCGCGGCAGAATTTGATGTTTTCTGCCACGTATTCCAATGACATTCGGGATCTCGCGGCGCGTTTTCTGCGAAGTCCGATCTCGATCGAGGTGGCGCCGCGTAACACAACTGCCGAACGGGTCGACCAAGTCGCGTTTGCAGCACCCAAAGAAATGAAGCGCCATTTGCTCGTCCACCTATTCGATCATGGCGCTGCGGGCGAGGGTACCTGGCATCAAGTGCTGGTGTTCACGCGCACCAAGCACGGCGCGAATCGACTTGCCCAGCACCTCGAGAATGCGGGCATCCGGGCGGCCGCGATCCACGGCAACAAGAGTCAGGCGGCACGCGTACGCGCACTCGCAGACTTCAAAGAAGGCAAAATCGTAGCATTGGTGGCGACCGAGGTTGCATCACGGGGCCTCGATATCAAAGAATTGCCGCAGGTAGTCAACTACGAATTGCCAAACGTCCCCGAAGATTACGTGCACCGAATCGGTCGTACGGCACGTGCGGGCGCGACGGGTCGGGCGGTGTCTTTGGTGTCGCCGGACGAGGCTGGTTTGCTGCGAGATATCGAACGCACGATGCGTCGCAGCGTTCCGTTTCTGCCGACACCGAAGTTCGAGGTGCGCGAGCCGAAGCCCACGGTCAGCCGCCCGAAGGCCTCACCGGATAGCCGAGGCGCGTCGGCTCCGCGACCAAAAGGCTCCGGTCGTAGGCCTGGACCTCGATCAAAGCGTTCCGGACGGTCCCGCCGGGGTCGCAACGCTTTTTGAGTGGCGTAGCCAGTCCCTCGGGCTGACTCGCGCGATTATTCGAGAGCGGTCTACTCATTGAGCGATGAGGTAGACTTTTGGTATGAGATGGTTGGTTTCCGCGATGCTAATAATAGTCGGCGTCATTCATCTGCTGCCCTTGTCCGGGGTACTGGGTCGCGCGCGTCTCGTCTCGTTGTACGGTGTTCCGATCGAAGATCCAAACCTCGAAATCCTCATGCGTCATCGGGCGGTGCTTTTCGGGTTACTCGGAGTCTTTCTTATCTATGCCGCCCTCAAGCCGCCATTTCAGTTGATCGGCTTACTGGCAGGGCTGATCAGCGTGGTCTCATTCATGGTTTTGGCTTGGTCTGTGGGCGGCTATAACGCCCAGCTCACGACGGTGTTCAGGGCAGATGTCATCGCGCTCGCATGCCTCGTGATTGGAATCTTGGCATGGTGGCGCGCTGCCGTATCGACCTAGTACTTATGATTTCCGGCGCCTAAATCATCAGATGGAAGCAGGATGTCGACCACGCGGCGGCGCAGCAGTGCGGAAAAGAAAAGTGGTACTTGGATTATCGAGTGACGATTGCACGGGTCGAGCGTAGTTATGGCAAGACCCTCTCCTAGTCAAAAATCCCTCGACGCGTACGCGTGAGTTCGGGTAGGGAATAGCAACGATCTGCGCCAACGTGAGTGTCAGAAGTTGACGCCCGCGGCACCGTCGATCGCGATTCCGGCACCCGATACGAACTTGGCCTCATCCGTCGCGAGAAACAGCGCGACCACCGCCACGTCGATCGGGTCGCCGATACGGCCTAACGGCGCCTTGGCTTCCCAGTATTTACGGAAGTTTGGGTCGTCGAAGAACGGCCTCGACATGCCGGTCCAAATCGAACCCGGCTGCAGCGCATTAACGCGGATCCCGTACTTGCCAAGATCAACCGCCATACCGCGCGAGAGGCCGAGTACGGCGTGTTTGGAAGCTGCGTAGGCTGAAAGCAGCGGTCCGCCTGTGGATGACATGATCGACGCAAGATTAATGACGCTGCCTCCACCACGCACCCGCAAATGAGGTACGGCGGCGCGTGTCATTCGGAAGACCGATCGGACGTTGATATTCATGATCCGGTCGAATTCTTCGTCGGTGGTGTCCTCAAACTGTTTGCCCAGTGCGATTCCAGCGTTATTGACCAACACATCGAGGCCGCCGAATTCGCGCATTGCAGTCTCGATGATCCGCTGTGGAGCCGCGTCGGCAGTGATGTCGATCTCGACGGCACGAGCCTGCGGATGATCCGAGAATTGCTTTGTCAGCCCGCGTTCAGGCAGGTCGCTCACCACCACGTTCGCGCCTTCACTCAGATAGAGCGCAGCGATCGACTCACCGATGCCACTGGCTGCTCCGGTGACGATTGCGACCTTGCCGCTAAGTTTGCCGCTGCGATGGTTCACTCGAAGTTCTCCTCGGTCCTGGTACTTCTAGGAATTCCAAATCACATAGTACTTTCAATGCATTTGCGCTGCCACGAGTAATGACGTCAGGGCCCCCAAGCCTGATGACTACCCGATGGCTCGAGGATTTCTCGAAGCGGGTGTAAACTTTGAATATGACGTCTTCGGGAAAATGCCTTAACTGCGAATCGACTTTAACCGGTCGATACTGCTCGCAATGTGGGCAAAAAGTAACGTCCGGCAGGCCGACGGTCGGTCATTTCTTCAGCGAAACCGTCGAAAGCCTGACCCATGCCGACTCAAGACTTTGGAAAACGCTTTGGCTTCTGCTGTCAAAGCCTGGGTTTTTGACCAAAGAGTTTTTCGAGGGAAAGCGGTCGCGATACTTGCCGCCGATCCGACTCTATATCGTTCTCAGCGTCGCGTTTTTTCTTATTCTCGCTCTCTTGCCTAGCGAAGCGACCCTGTCCCCTAACCAAGCGGCGGAGCCAGGAGTCGAGAGCGCGATTAACATTGATCTGGATTGTAAAAACATTTATTACGATGGGCCGTTTTCCGATTTACTTCGGAAGCAGCTCGAACATGTGTGTGAGCGTCTAAAAGAAACCGGCGGTGTCGAAGCGCTGGGTCAGGCCTTTTTGGCGAACGTTCCGAAGGCGATGTGGGCGCTATTGCCGCTGTTTGCGATGTTCATGCTGTTGTTTTGGTGGAGGCCAAGAAGGCTTTACGCCGAACATGTTTTGTTTCTCGTTCACAACCACAGCGCTGTTTTTGCGGTGTTATCGATCGACATGATTTTCGATGTCATCGTGCCCGAGTTCTTTCGGGGTGGACTGGGATTGATAATTCCTTTTTATCTAATTTGGTATACCTGGCGTGGTCTACGCGTTTTCTACGACGATTCGATAAGGCTTGCAGTATTCAAGTTCTCTTCTCTGACTATTCTTTACGTATTTTGCGCAGCGTTTGTATTGACGGTTACCGGAATCGCGGCAGCGCTAACGTTCTGACGTCCGTCGGTGAGCCATCTCAGATTGAGCTCCCAGAGAGCCGCTGCCTCGGGTCGGAAGTATCCAATGTGTCCGATTTTCTTGAGCTTCCAATCCCGTGGTTCAACTGTCTCGAGCTCGACGGGCGCATTCTTGTATGCAGCCATGAACGCGTCGCGAGAGGCGGGCATGGCCCAGGCGTCGTCGGTGGCGTTAACCGCTCGGATTGGGGTCGTTACCTGAGCGAATCGTTCGGCGAGGTCGGGTAGCTCGGGATCGTCAAAAAAATAACGTGGCCACTGGCACCATCGACGCCATTGCAGAAAAAGGTCCCGAGGAAGATCCTCGCCGAGTCCCAGCCGTTTCCAGGCGAGATATCCGGTTGAGCGAACTAGCAAGGGGCCAATCACGTTCCATAACAACTTGACGCGAAGGCGCTCGAGCGGGGGCATCCAGCCATCCCAGCCCGCGCCGGTGCCGAAAGTCACGACTTTTTTAAGTTGATCTGTTCGCGGCAGCAAGCCAATGGCATGACCTCCGTAGGAGTGGCCGACCATCAGGACGGGTGCGCGATGGACACCCGCGACATGCTCGATGACCGCGGATAGATCGAGCTCCGCCCAGTCAAGGTAACTCATTCTGAAGTTTTCTAGGCTCGCGGGGGCAGAGCGGCCAACGCCTCGATAGTCGAAAGTCCACGTCTCGATCCCGAGTTTGGCCGCCGTCTCTGCAAAGCGGCGATAGAAGCGCTGAGCGACACCCGTTGCGCCAGCAATGATCACGACGCCTTCCCCCGACCCCGCAGCCGGAAAGCGACTTACGCCGAGAGGGTAACCGTCCAGTGCTGAGATGGTCAATTCTTGCATGAAGATGAACTCTAATATAGTTTGACGTCATATCAAAATATCAATCGTACGTTGGGAGGCGTTTATGCCCACTCGTCGAAAGGTGCTTAGATTGATTGGTGGCGGCACTGTCGTTGCAGCTGTTTCGGGTGGTGCCGCGTGTTCGAATAAAACAAGTTTTTCAGACTCTGCGCGTGAGCCTTGGCGACAAGCCGGCCAGTACGATGATTACCGAAAGCGCGCGCTGTCTTATGCGTTACTGGCTCCAAATCCCCATAACCGCCAACCGTGGCTCGTCCGGCTCGATGGATCCGACGCACTGACCTTGTTCGTCGATCTAGACCGGCGGCTGCCTGCCACCGACCCATTCGACCGCCAGATCACCATTGGGTGCGGGGCGTTCCTCGAAATCCTCTCGATCGCAGCCGCGGAGGAGGGCTATCGAGTAGATCTCGTACTCTTCCCGGAAGGAGAAGACCTCAGGACGCTTGATCAACGCGCCATTGCTCGCATCGAGTTCATAGCCGGTGAGGGAGTGCGCGATCCATTGTTCAGGCAGATTCTGGCGCGTCGATCGAACAAAGAGATTTATGAGCCTCGAGACATCCCCGACAGCGCGCTTGCGGCCCTGGCCGAAGCGTCGCGCAGCTATAGCATGACGGCGAACACGGTGGGGAACACGAGTCTGACAGCAACGCTGCGCGATTTGACCTGGCGTGCTCATGTCAAAGAGGTCACTACTCCCGCGGCCAATCAGGAGTCGGTCGACTTGATGCGGATTGGCGCCAAGGAAGTCGCAGCCAACCCCGACGGAATCGAGCTCGAGGGCGGGATGATCGAGATCGCCTCGCGATTGGGAATAGTCACTCGTGAGGCGCTGGCTGACCCGACCTCAACCGCCTTCAAGCAGGGGCTCGAGCTATACGAAAAAATGGCGAAATCAGCACGGGCGTTTGGTTGGATATCGAATTCCAACGCGACTCGAGCGGACCAAATCAACGCGGGACGCGCCTATGTTCGGATGAACCTCAAAGCCACAGAACTCGGACTCGGGGTACACCCCTGGAGCCAGTGTTTGCAGGAGTATCCCGAAATGGAGGCGCTCTACCGCGAGGTCCACGAACTGATCGGGGACGGGCAAACTGTGCAGATGTTGTACCGTATCGGGTATGCGGAAAAAATCGAACCTACCCCGCGTCGAGGGCTCAAGGCGCACCTTGTCTAAAAATGATCGCTACGCATCGCTATCGGACGAGGAGCTTCTGTTTCGTTACTTCGTCGAGATCGGCATCATTCATCAGCTTGTGAGTACGGCGTTTCAAAACGTTCTGCCGCATGGGCTGACCGGGGCACAGTTTACGGTACTCAATCATTGCGTCCGGATGGGGGACGACAAAACACCTGCGGAGCTCGCTGAAATTCTTCAAGTAACTCGCGGAACACTCAGCAGCACGCTCGCGCGACTCGAGTCTAAGCAGTTTATTCGTTTATCGCCGGACACAGCTGACGGCCGATCAAAGCGAATCCGGCTGACCAATGCTGGACGTGCCGCCCGTGAGCAGTCGATCCGCGCAGCTTGGCCCCTCATTGCCGATGTCAAAGCCGCGCTTCCTCGCAAAACAGCTGCGCGGGACTTGCCGAGACTCGAGTCGCTGCGTAACTGGCTTGACCAAAATCGTTGGCAAAAGATTCCCGACAATAAAACCAACTCAAAACGGAGACGCTCATGATTACCGCACTCTATGCCGGACTATGCGGGTTGCTGCTCGTTGCTCTGTACGTTCGTGTCAGCCAGCGACGGCTGGCAACCAAAATCGGAATGGGGACTGGAGGTGATGCGATCCTTGAACAGCGAATCCGTGCTCACGGTAATTTTATTGAATCGGTCCCGATCGCGTTAGTTCTCTTGTATTTACTTGAGCAGACTGGAGTCGATCCACTCTACATTCACGCGTTCGGTATGACGTTACTGCTCGCACGGATCGGACACGCCCAGGGGATATCGACGACATTGGGGCGTTCAGCGGGTCGGTTCTACGGCTCGATTGGAACCCTGCTCGTCACTGCCGGCCTGTCCATTTGGCTGGTTATCAACGCGATTTTCTAACTCTCTGGCTTGGCGCGTTATGTGAGGTGTCTGACATAACGGCACACCAAACTTTCGCATTGTTGCGGGGGGGGGGGGTGACTCGGTAATGTCCGTTAACAACGGCGCTTAACGGTCGATCGTGTCATCGGGGAGGGCGGGATGCTGTTACGCCACGAAAATAAGCTGCTGGCGACGCTTCCGGCCGCGCGCTACCAAAAGTGGTCAAAACTTTTCACTTTGCGCGAGCTCAAGACCGAGCAGTGTCTCAATCTCAAGGGGAAACGCGGAGAGGTGTATTTCCCGATCTCGTGCGTCCTCGCCATTTACGCGACGAATGCATTAGGCCGACGAACCTTCATGCGTTTCGTGGGGCCGAGCTTCGCTGCTGGGCTCGTGAACATGATCGCGATCGATGACATGGTGTTTGATGGTGTCGTTTGTGGCTCTGGGTATGCGATGTCGATTGCGTCCGAGATCTTGCTGCGGAGTATCGACACTCAGTCGTTATCGGGGCGAGCGCAGTCCGTTGCCATGGCGCGAACGGCAAAAGGCGGACTCATGATCGCGCAATGCTTGGGCGCTCACACAAACAAGCAACGCTTGGCGCGATTACTGCTGCAGGCGTATGACTGCTTCGGTCCGCAGCGTCCCGTTACGTTGACGCAGAAGTCTTTCGGAGAAATGTTGATGGCGAGGCGAGAAACGGCGGCGGATATTCTCGCGGAATGGAGTCGAGACGGATTGATAGCCTCGCGTCGAGGGGCTATTCATATCAACAATGTCGATAGGCTAAAACGTGAAAGCTGCGAGTGCTATGGCTGGATACAGCGCTCATACCTCGAAGAGCTTAATCTATGGAAAAGCCTTCGGTGGTACGACGCCTAGATTTCTGCAAGTGGGGCATCGAAAAAATATCCCCGCGTATACACCTGATCATTTTCGGTTTGATGATCCGTTATTCAGCATCGCGAGCTGATCTTGTGTCAGCTTCACTTGCCCGGCATCTGACGCTTTATTGAGAGCCTGAGTAGCCAGTAGGTAATCTCGCTCGCAGTCTTGGTGCCGGCCCTCGAGCTGGGCGAGTGCGGCCTGGGCAAGAAGTCTGCGAGATTTTTCGACGACCCCACCCTTGCTGGTTTCGAGATACCGACGAACGGCGTCCGTATCTCCGACGAGCCATGCGCAGATGGCGAGCTCCACATAAATCGATTGCTTGAATCCCGACGGGTATGCGTCTACCCGGTCCTCCAAAATTTTCCGATATCGCGCGATATCCGCGTGATGTCCGGAGTCCATCGCTCGATAGAGCAAGTACAGCGAGCCGCCCGTTGACCGAAGGGGGTCGTCTGCACTTATCTTCGATAGCTCGTCTATCGCCTTTGAATCCCAATCACGAGGACGAACTCCGTCCAAGCTTTCAGCGAAGATCTGCATGAGGGCGCTTCTTTCAACGACTGCGCTGCCGCCTCGCAAGACATCGATGATCTGCATTCCATCGCTCATGAATCCGCCCGAGCGCACAGGGATAAGCGTGACTAGGAAAATTCCGAATGAAGAAGCGGCGACAACGACGCAATACGCCGTAAAACGCGGATCGGATACTGACGCTATCCCAACGGCGAGAACTGTGAGTAGAAGACTGGCTGCAGGTCCTCCCGCAATCAGGACGAGCAACTGTCGACGGAGATCAGCGCCTACTTTCGTGGGTACGGCGGCAGCGATACCCCCCATGAGTGCGAGATTCGTATTCCACTCAAATCGTGTGCCAGACACGGACGCATGCCAGCCGAATGGTCCGACGATCAACAGCAAAAATCGCATTCCTTGCGATAAGCCGCCAAGAAGATGCCCGATCTCGTGTGTGGCGAGGACGATGAGGATCAAGACGGGAAGCGCAAAAAGATCCCACGCCGTTAAGCTCCCCTCAACCTTCGCGAGTTGCTGAACCAGCCGGTTTTCTGAAAGGTCCGAATCAATGAGCAGGGGTCCCAACCATACTGCTAAACCAACAATGAGGCCGCCGATGAGGCCCCCGACGATAATGTCCTTCAACACACCGAAATCGGATGGACTCGATGAGCCCGACTTTTTCGTGTCCATTTCTATTGCGCCTCTAAGTAAAGCGGTATCGGATGTGCAGGAAAGTCTCGCGACTCGAATTATTGTATTAATACTATAATAGTATGTATAGCCCATTTCATCGAAGGCCTATGTTTTTCGATCAAACCTGAGGAGTGATGATCATGAGAAGCTATTTCGTTACCGCATTGATTGCCGTCGCTGTAACGATAAGTTCAGCAGTCGTCCCTGCGCAAAACTCATCGTCGCCCCTCATCGAGCGCGAGAAGCTTTTCGGAAACCCGAGTCGTTCAGGTGCTTCGCTCGCACCCGATGGCAAGCACCTGGCCTGGCTCGCGCCGCGAGATGGCGTCATGAATATTTGGGTAGCACCCATCGAGCAGCTCGATGCGGCGCGTCCGTTAACGTCGTCCAAAGATCGGCCCATCCGAGTCGTGTTTTGGTCTCCGGACAGCGCGATGGTGATGTACATCCAAGATAAGGCAGGGGATGAAAACTTCCTGCTCTATGGAGTCGACGTCCGAAGCGGTGTCGAGCGCACGCTTACCCCCTTCGAAAAAACCCGTGTCCAGATCGTAAGCGTTTCGCCCCTGATCAAAGATCGTATTCTCGTTGGTCTCAATAATCGCGATCCACAATGGCACGACATCCACAGCCTCGATCTCAAAACCGGAAAACTCACCGAGATCATGCGAGGTGACGGCTATGCGGGATTCGTCGCCGACGCCACGCACGCGCTGCGTCTTGCGCTGCGACCGAATGCGGCCGGCGGGATGGACTACTTCACCGTTTCGGGCGGCAAAGTTTTCGATAAGCCGGTCGCGTCGACCGGACTCGATGATTCTCTGACCACCAACCCGGCGGGTTTCACTACGGACGGGAAAACGCTGTATTGGATCGACAGCCGCGGTCGAAATACAGCCGCTCTAGTTGCTCAAGACGCTGCGACGGGGAAGACGCGCATTATTGGCGAAAACGCCCGTGCCGATATCAGCAATGCGATGTCGAATCCGCGTACGGGTGTTATCGAAGCGTATGCGGTGACCTATCTGCGTGATGAATGGACTGCGCTAGACCCAGTGATCGGTGCCGATCTCGCTTGGTTGCGCGAGCAACTGAAGGGCGATATCAGCGTCTCGTCGCGGACCGAAGACGATCGACTGTGGACGGTCGCCGTCGATCCAGTGGTTGCACCGGCATCGGTTCACCTATACGACCGAAAGAAAAAAACGCTGACGCAGCTTTATGTATCGCGCCCTGAGCTCGTCGGTGCGCCGCTCCAGGCGATGTACCCCGTCGAGATCAAGTCGCGCGATGGCTTGACGCTCCCGTCCTATCTCACGTTGCCGCCTGGAGTAGACCTTGACGGTGATGGCGTACCTTCGGCGCCGGTACCGATGGTGTTGTTGGTGCACGGCGGGCCTTGGGCGCGCGATGACTATGGCTACAACCCGTATCACCAGTGGCTCGCCAATCGCGGCTATGCCGTGCTTTCGGTTAACTTCCGCGGCTCCACTGGTTTTGGCAAGGCCTTTATTTCAGCAGGCGATCTGGAATGGGGTCGCAAGATGCATGACGATTTGATCGACGCGGTCGATTGGGCAGTCACGCGAGGCGTTACGCCAAAAGACCAGGTCGCCATCATGGGTGGCTCGTACGGTGGCTACGCCACATTGGCCGGTCTCACCTTCACTCCTACCTCGTTTGCTTGCGGCGTCGATATCGTGGGCCCCTCGAATCTCGAGACCTTGCTCAAGACCATCCCGCCGTACTGGACGCCGCTCATCGAGCAGTTTCACCAGCGCATGGGCAACCCGAATACTCCAGAAGGCCTCGCGTTGTTGAAGGAGCGCTCACCGCTTTATAAGGCGGGGAACATTGTCCGACCCCTCCTGATTGGTCAGGGCGCCAATGATCCGCGCGTGAATCAGGCCGAGTCCGACCAGATCGTCGCAGCGATGCAGGCGAAAGGTATTCCGGTGACGTATGTTCTTTTTCCGGACGAGGGTCACGGGTTCGCTCGTCCCGAAAACAATATCGCCTTCAATGCAGTGACAGAGAATTTTCTCGCAGGCTGTCTGCGTGGTCGCGCAGAGCCGATCGGTGGCACCGTGAAGATGTCATCGGCCAAAGTGCCGGTCGGTGCGCAGCACACGCCCGGATTGGAGGCGGCATTGAAGTGATTCCTCATCGCAACGGCCTGACACTCGGGATACCTGTAACTGAAGGTTGAAATGTAGGATTACCGATATTGCTTGACTCACAGTACTGTAGAACATATAGTACCGGTATGAGTGAAGCCGCCCGAAAGTTCCAACGAGACCTGAATTCCGGGTTGGTCGCCCTGGTCCTATTGGGGGTGCTGGCCGAGTCCGAGGAGGACCTGTACGGCTACGACATCGCCAAGCGGTTGCAGCAGGCCCGGGCAGGGGAACCACTTTTCAAAGAGGGCACGATCTACCCCGTGCTTCGATCGCTGGCCGCGTCTGGCTGGCTGTCGAGCCGGATCGTCCCGTCTTACTCCGGTCCGCCGCGACGGTATTACCGCATCACCGACGAAGGCAGAGAAGTGCTCGCCGAGTGGCGCGCGGCATGGCGCGATACCCGCGAGTTCGTCGATCAATTCACCGGGTCATCGGAGCTGATGGACCCAACACCCGAGGATCGCGCGTCATGACCGTCAACGATTCCATTCCGCCACGCAGCATCGACGACTATCTCAAAGCATTGCGTCGCGCGCTGAGCGGCGCGGATCCTGCGCTGATTCAAGATGCGCTCAGTGATGCCGAGGCGCATTTGCGCGCCGAGTGCACCGCTCGTCCCGATCAGTCGGAAGAATCGGTACTCCGTACCATCACGAACAGCTACGGGAGTCCTGAGCAAGTTGCTGCGGCGTATCTCGAAACCGACCAGGCCGCTCAAAAGGTCCTGTCACCACCGCGCGTCTCGAGCGCAGGCGGCGCAGATAACTCGTCAGGAATTCTTGGACGATTCTTCGCGGTATATGGCGACGTTCGCAGTTGGACTTCTTTGATGTTCATGCTGTTGTCGCTCTTCACGGGCATTCTTTACTTCACGGTGGCAGTCACCGGGCTCACTCTCTCGCTGGGATTGATGATCTTGATCATCGGAGTCCCCTTTTTCGTCGGTTTCATCGGCCTGACCCGCGTGCTGTCGCTTGTGGAAGGGCGACTCGTCGAGGCGATGACTGGCGAGCGCATGCCGAGGCGAGTCAAACCGGCGCATACGGGCGGCTGGCTCGAAAGAATTGGCGCGATGCTCCGTGACCTGCGTACCTGGTCCACCCTCGTTTACCAACTTCTGTCGCTGCCGCTCGGCGTCATTTACTTTTCGATTGCCGTGACGCTATCGGCATTTGGATTTGGGCTGATCGGAGGAGGCGTAGTGAATCTGCTTCAGTCCTTCGGTGTCGAGCTGCCGATGAACGTTTCTACGGGCATCGAAGGCGGCGTGATCGGCGCAGTGGCGGCCATGGTCTTCGGCGTGATTATGCTGACGGCGCTCATGCATCTGGCTCGCGCGATCGGAAGACTGCAAGGAAAAATTGCCAAGCGGCTGTTGGTCGAGGGCTAAGACACCTCGCGCTCGGAACCAGGATTAATCCCGATCCCGAGCGCGTCGATGTGATTTTTGATCAGAACCGCCAGCCGAAAGAGACCGTGATGGCGAGTGGTTCGTAATCTGCCTTGATTTTGCCTACGGCACCTTCCTCTCCATCGAGGTCGACATTCGAGACGAGCAAGTAGCGAATGCCTGTATCGATGAAGGCGCGTTCACCCCATAAGTATCGCGCTCCGAGTAATGCCTGAAATCCGGAACCGGAGCCGCTGTAGGAGCGCTCGACGCCGTTACTTTCGAAGTCGACGTCTACCTCGGTCGCATAAACAGCACCGAGGCCGGCGTAGGTTCGAGCGCGCGGTGACCCAAAGAGATCGAACTCGCGCAGGGCATTGAATGCAATGCTCGTCGAGGCATAGTTGCCGTCCCCGGACGGCAAGCCGGGCCCGCCGGCCACGAGCGAAAAGACCGGATGATCGACGGACTGATACATGAACTCGGCTTCGATGCGCCACGCTTCGCTGACATAGCGACCGACCGAACCACCGGCGAGAAAACCCGTATCGAGCGGAAGCGTAGGCGACACTGCCCCGGACACCCCGGGTCGGGTGTAGGTCAACTGTTGATCCGACTGAGTCACGTAGCCGAAGGTACCCGTGGCATACCAACCCTGAGACTCGGCAGCTGTCACCATGCCGCCTGCGCCCGCCAGAGCGAGCAGTGCGCAACCCGCACCCATCCGAAGACCCGAAACCGTATTGCTCGACATAATCTGAAGTCACTCCATGTGATTTTGAAACGCTAAACGACATCGCAGGTCATAACCTGGGACGCCATGTTCGACTCGGACCTTAAACCCGAAGTTGCAGCATTTCCTTTGGAGATGAACGAACGGTCGTGGCGATGAACGAGTGGTGTCTCTGGAAGCGGCGTTGCGTGCGTTGATAAACTGCCGCCGTCTTGGGCCTGACTGGAAATCATGACGTGACCGCAAACGATAAATCATTGATTCGGTTCGATTTTGTCGAACCTTCGTATCTGCTCGCGGTCGGCTTGGTGTTTTTTGGCGCGTTCGTCGCGTTAGGTAGCGATCTCGGCCTCGAAGGTTCCGTCCTGTTGATCAGTTTGGTCTGGGGGATCCATCTGACGATCGGTCTCGCCGCGCTCCGGCTGAGCGTGATTGGGCTCTCCCGATGGCGGATTACTGCTCGCTGGACAGATCCGGTACTACTCATCTCGGCCGGACTGCTGACGTCTCTAGTGCTGGCTCCGGTCTCATTCGCGATCGACCAGCTTCTGATGTTCCGGGGTGTGTTGACCGACGATGAACCGCTTGTCAGCCCGCGACTGTGGCCGATCGGCATTATTGAAGAGTGGACCGAGGTCGTAGGTCCGACGCTCCTCGTCTCCCTGCTTCTCGGTTTTCCGGCCTGGTGGGCCCGACGGCGGACCGCCGAACCCGTCTCGACTCCGATTCCGACGTTGGTGCCTGAGGCCTCTGCGGTGCCAGCGCAATCATCGACCGATGGATCATGTCTGCAGCGTTTACCACCGGCGCTCGGTACCGATCTGATCGCGGCACGATCGGAGTTGCAGTACGTGCGGATTTACACCACTCGAGGCGATGCCCTGATTCTCGGTGCGCTGAAAGATATCGCCGAACAAAGGGACGAAGGGCAGCTCGTCCATCGAGCCTGGTGGGTCTCGAGCAAACACGTACGCACGCTGCGACGAAGGGGTACGCGTTGCATGCTCACGCTCTCCAACGGGCTTGAAGTTCCAGTCAGTCGACGACGACAGCAGGCGCTCGTCGAGCAGTTCGGTGCCAGTGCGACGCTCAATAACTAGTCGCTGAGTCCAAATCGTGTAGTCAGCGCCTAGGCTCGAGGAGCTGAATTGCATTCATGCTATATAGTATGTATGCTCTAACGGCATGAGCCGCCAAAAAGAAGAACCGGTCTTCAACCGGGTCGAAGAACTTCGTATCTCGAGAGGGCTGACCCGCCAGCAGTTGGCTGATCGCGTCGGTGTGCATTACCAGACGATCGGTTATCTCGAGCGGGGAGAGTACAGCCCAAGTCTGATTCTCGCGCTCAAGATTGCCAAAGCCTTGGATGCGGAGATTCCTGAAATTTTCTCGATCAAGCCGTTCAAGAGGGGGGCATGACATGACTGAGCAGCCCGAAAAGAATATCTACTGGACCGAGGGGGTAACTCGCAAAGAGGTCGAAAGGGCTTTGACGAGCACCAAACATCCGTCTCTCTATCGTCGTCCGACACGACGAGCGCTCATCATGGTGTACATGGCACTCGTCGTGTTGCTTTTGATTTCCGAGTCGATTGGAACGCCGAAAGTCTCGAGTTATGTGGCGGCAATCACCGCAATTCTTCTGATCCCTGCTTATCTCTTGCTCCGTTATTCCGTCCGCTTGATCGCCGATGCGCCTGCCGAGCTCCTCGATGAGCGTCTCGTGATGATCCGTGATCGAACTTATCTGAGTGCCTATCGATGGCTGTCATTTGTCGTCGGAATCATCATGGGCACCGCGATTGCCACGGATTTTTCATTCGGTGTCGATTCTTGGTGGGCGGTTTTCGTTGCCATCGCAATGGTCATTGCAGGCCTGCCGAGCATGATCCTTGCGTGGCGTCTTCCGTCCGAGGAGCCGGCTTCAGAAGATGCGATCGAGGGCGGTCGATGATGAGTCATGTCGGGTCAGTGATCAGTGTGTTGATCACGACACTCGTGGTGACTGCCGGATCGCTGGCAGTCTCGGCCAACTCGAACGACGCGATTTTGAGCAAGCCTTTTTCACAGTGTCGCCTGAACGACACGATGAAACTACGTTCGATCGAAGCGGAGTGCACCGAAATCAGCGTTCCAGAAGGCGATGCTGCGGGCAGTCGACGGATTACATTATCGGTTGCGCGTATTCCTGCGATCAATCGCAGCAAGCAGACCGACCCTATCGTGCTGCTGGCCGGCGGTCCGGGACAGGGTGCCCAGCTTGCGTTCACCGCGACATCGCCGACCTTCGCGCGGGCCAAACGAGATCGCGACATCCTGCTGATCGATCAGCGCGGTACGGGCCGATCGAACCTGCTGTCCTGCGATGTTGAAACTCGCACGATGACCGAGGCGTTAGCTGTCGATGCGAATGCATTCATCCAAGTCAACGAGCGTTGTCTCGAACGACTTCGCGCAAAAAATGACTTAGCCGCCTACACCACAAGTCATGCAGTCCGGGATCTCGACGCCGTACGCGCGCTGCTGGGGTATGCGCAGCTCAATCTTTACGCGGGTTCCTACGGCACTCGCGTTGCGCAGCACTATGCTCGTAGGTATCCGGAACGAGTTCGCAGCATGGTGCTCGACGGCGTCGTCGCGCCTCAGTCCGTACTTGGACCGAGAATTTCACTGGACGCGCAGGCGGCGCTCGATGGCATCTGGAAGCGATGCAGCGTCGATAGCACCTGCCGAGAACGTTTTGGTGATGTGGAACAAAAAACCAAAGCATTACAGTCGCGTCTCAAAGTCAAACCTGAGGCCGTGGAGATTCCGAATCCACGAACAGCGACCTTGGAGTCGTTCAAATTCGGATCCGAGCAACTTGCGGCGGTTCTTCGATTTGGAAGTTATGAACCGAACTTTGCGGCGATGCTGCCCCTGGTCATCACTGAAGCGACCCGCGGAAATTTTCGACCGATCAGCACGCTGTTTCTGCTTACGGCCAGCAGCGTTCAAGAAATGATCGCGCTCGGGATGCACAACTCCGTGATCTGCAGCGAAGACGTCCCTCGCTTCGATACGGTATCCGTCGATCGAGGCGCTGTCGCCGCCACGTATCTCGGCACAGCATTTCTCGACGCGTTGCCGCAGATTTGCAAGAAGTGGCCGCGGGGACTCGTCGATCCTGAATTCTCCCAGCCACTGGTGAGCGATGTTCCGACACTGCTGCTGTCGGGTTCACTCGATCCGGTCACGCCTCCCGCCGATGCAAATCGAGTGGCAAAAAATCTGAAAAACTCTCGGCACCTCGTATTCGAGGGAGCCGGTCACGGTCAGACTGGCATCGCGTGCATGGATCGGGTGTTGGCCGAGTTCTATGCAAACGTCGACCCGAAAGCGCTGAATACAACGTGCCTCGATCGACGAATGCAACCGCCGTTCTGGCTCTCTGTTGCAGGCCCCTCGCCATGATCAATGTCACTGACCTCAGCAAGCGATTTGGCAAGGTGCAAGCCGTCGAGCGTGTGAGTTTTTCGGCACCGGACGGGCGCATCACCGGACTGTTGGGTCCAAACGGCGCCGGTAAATCGACGACATTACGAATGCTCGCGACTCTGCTACGCCCGGATTCGGGGGACGCGATGATCGACGGCCAGTCTGCCTCGAAAAACCCTATCGAGGTCCGGCGGCGAATCGGTGTGCTGTCTCATGCGAGCGGGCTTTACCCGCAGCTCACGGCCCGCGAAAACATCGTTTACTTCGCGGAGTTGCACGGGTTGGATCGGGTCACGGCCAAAACACGGGTCGAAGAGCTCGCTCGGTTGTTGGAACTATCCGAATTCCTCGATCGAAAAGCCAAGGGATTTTCACAAGGACAGCGCCTGAAAACGGCGTTGGCGCGCGCGCTCGTCCACAGCCCGAGAAACCTGATTCTCGATGAACCGACGAATGGTCTCGATGTCATGGCAGTACGCAATCTGAGGGCGCTGCTGCATCGTCTGAGGGAACAAGGACATTGCATTCTTTTTTCGAGCCACGTGATGCAAGAGGTGGCTTTGCTCTGCGACGAAGTCGTGGTGATCGCTCAGGGGCGCGTCGCTGCGGCCGGCACGGTTGAATCGCTTCGTGCTGAGGCCGGGGAGGCCACGTTGGAAGACGCCTTCGTCAAGTTGATCGGCACGGCGGAGGGTTTGAACTGATGCGCAATATTTTCACCGTCTTCCGAAAAGAGTTCTTCGAGAACTTGCGCGATCGACGCATCTTGTTGTCGGCCTTGGTTTTCGGGCCGGTGCTCGGGCCGCTTCTTTTGGCGGGGGTGTTACAGCTGTCGATTTCCCAGGGGGAAACTACGTTTGATAAACCGATGACGCTGCCTGTGATCGGGGCTGAGTACGCGCCTACGCTGATGGCTGTTCTCGAGTCGAAAGACATCAAAGTCGAGCGCCGCGATCTTGATGAAAATCAGATTCGAAAGGCTATCGCGGAACGGGAAATCAAAGTGGCGTTGCGAATCCCCGCGGATTTCGCCGAGCGATGGTCGAAATCGGAGCCTGCCGCCGTAGAGATCTTCGTCGATACTTCCGATCAATTCGGAGGCGATGCGAGTGCGACGCGCGTGTCGCGGACCATCAACGCCTACAGCCAGCAAGTGTCACAGACTCGGTTGGTGCTGAGGGGGGTCGACCCCACCAGCATGGTTGCCGTGGTGGTTCACGAAATCGACGTGTCGACGCCATCGAGCCGTGCAGTTTTTGCACTGGGAATGCTCAGCTACCTGACGATTTTCGCCATGTTGTTCGGCGGAATGTATCTCGCAATCGATGCCACCGCCGGTGAGCGCGAGCGTGGATCGCTCGAGTCACTGCTGACCGCACCGATGCCGCGTAGTCATCTCATTTACGGAAAGATTGCGGCGACCGCCTCATACATGCTCATCTCGATGGGGCTGACCCTCGCTGCGTGCGCGGTGTCGCTGCAGTACGTGCGCCTCGAAGAGTTGGGGATGAGTCTCTCCATGGATCTTCTGACGACCATCAAACTTTTCGCCGTCGCGGCACCGCTCGCGATTTTTGGCGCGGGGCTGCTGACGGTTGTCGCATCGTTCACCCGCAGTTTCAGAGAGGCGCAGAGTTATCTCACCTTCGCCATCAGCATTCCGACGTTACCGCTGATCTTCGTGGGCCTGCTGCAGGTGGACCCGACGCCCCTCGTAATGTCGACTCCTTCGCTGAGTCAGCATTTTCTGATGATGGAGATCTTGCGCGGAGAAACTCCGACAGCGATCGACCTCGCGTTGTCGGCGTCGGTGACAGCGCTGATTGGCGCCATCCTCTGCTGGGTCGCCGGACGACTCTACGAACGAGAGGCGATTCTCGGATAAGAGAAAGACCCTATCCGAGAATGAGTCAGGCTCGTTTTCTGAACTCGACCTCTGGGAACCCCGAGTTGGCGGAGTCGCGCAGCTTGTCGTAGTAGTTGTTCGCTCCACCGAAATAAATGAGGACGCGCGGATTTCTGTCTTGCAGGTTTGCGCCCATCATCCAAGAGTGAACTTTGTCGCCCTGTGCCATCAGTGTCTGACGATGGATATCGGCGGTGTGAGCCACCCAAGCTTCCTCTGCATCGCGTTTCGGCTCGCAGAGGGAATAGCCTTCCCGCTCCATTTTATTGATGCAGTCGACGATGTATTTGATGTTCTGCTCGATCGATGTGGGCAGGTTGGCGAACGGCGCCTGCGGTCCCGTGATCATGAAGAGATTCGGGAAGCCCGACACGAACACTCCCATGATCGATCCTGATACATCCTTCCACTTGTCTTTCAGCAGAAGTCCATTTTCACCACGAATCGGCAACGCCTCCTGAGCACCGGTGTAGGCCTGGAACCCGGTGGCGAGCACGATGATGTCGAATTCGTAGTGGTTCTTCGTCGTGCGGATGCCGGTCTCCGTTATCTCGACGATCGGCTCTCGTTCGTTGATATCGACCAGTTTCACATTCTCGCGGTTGAACGCTTCGAAGTATCCGTGATCGAGAGGAGGGCGCTTCGCAAAGAAGGGGTAGCCCTTCGGCTTGAGCATTTCTCTGGTTTCAGGGTCCTTCACCTTGGACAGGGTCTTTTTGATGATGAAATCGCCGACGACACGGTTGGATTCGGCGTTCACGACGAGGTCATCGAAGGTCTCGAAGACGAACCGGAAACTGCCTCGTGGCCAATGCTCCTCCAAAATCTTTTCCACTTCGTCCGGCGGTGTATCGGACAGATTACGGCCGACCGGGCTATCGAACGCCATGCCGAACGAATGGTTGCGGCACTTGTTGATGATGGCGTCGTAGTTCTCCTTGATTTCTTTGTCCCACTCCGGGGTGATCGGCTTCTGCACGGCCGGCATCACGAAGTTTGCGGTTCGTTGGAACACCGTGACCTGTGCTGCAGTTTCCGCCACGACCGGGAGCATCTGTACGGTGGTTGCGCCGCTGCCGATGATCGCTATCCGCTTGCCCGCGTAGTCGAGCCCTTCTTGCGGCCAGCGTGAGGAGTGAAAGCATGGGCCTTTGAACTTTTCACGGCCCTTGAAGTTCGGGATCACCGGCTCGGAGATCATGCCCATCGCGCTGACGAAGTACCGGCAGGTGAACTGCTCGCCCTTGTCCGTGCGGACCAGCCAAAGACCCGTGTCCTTCTGGAAGTCGGCGCCGACGATCTTGGTATTCAGAGTGATGTGCGGCCACATGTTGCATCGGTCTGCGACGAAGTGCATGTAGCGCAGGTTTTCTTCCCAACCGGGATACCGAACCGACCACTTCCATTCCTGGAGCAGCTCTTTCGAGAACGTCAGGCAGTAGTAGTAGCACTCGCTGTCGCTCGCGGCGCCAGGGTAGCGGTTCCAGGTCCAGGTGCCCCCGACGTCGGACGCTTTGTCGAACACGCGTACCGATAACCCCGCCTCACGGACGTAGTGGATGAGCCCGAGTCCGGCGAAACCTGCGCCTACGCCGATGACGTCGAAATCTGCCTTAACGCTGTTGGTTTTTGCGGTCATGGAAAAAATCTCCCGAGCTCGTTCGAGTCCATTTTGACGTTTTGATACTAGTTTTCTTGTTGGTAACTAGCAAGTGCCACCTCATTCCGGACCGGTCTTCAGGTGGCCTTCTGCATTGACTTGTTGGCGTCAAACAAGACAAGATACCGGGTCTTAATCACCACGATTTCGGGGGGCTCCGCCATGATCACCATCCACGGGCTCACGGCCCGACTCCTCGTCTTGTCCAGCCTCGTTTTCGCTGCCACCTCGGTTCGGGGTGAGGGTGTTTACGACCCGGCGCAAGTGGCCGCTGGCAAAAGCGCCTTTGATCGGTATTGCGTCGAGTGCCACCACGGCTCCCTTCGCGGTACCGGGCACGGGCCTGCCCTGACCGGCTCCGAATTCGCCGGCAAGTGGGCCAATCTTCCGGCCGGCGAGCTGGTCGGTTTCATCCGCAGTTCGATGGCGACTACCGTTCCCGCCTCTGCCGGAGAGCGGGTATTCGCCGACATGGCGGCCTATATCCTGAGCATCAATCAATTCTCCGCAGGCTCGCGCCCTCTGACGATTGCTGAACGCGCGGCACCGGGCAAACCTCAAGGGGGTGCCGCTATACCGGCCGCGACGTCGGCTGGGAGCGAGGCCGAGGAAGGTGGCGCTCGACGGGCTTGGGAAGGCGCTGGCGGCGTGGCGGAGGCGGCGGCGCGGGCCGGTCGATGGATCAACCAATCGACACCCCCGCTAGCGAAGGTCACCGACGAGATGCTGCGCAATCCGCCGGAGTCCGCCTGGCTCAATTGGCGGCGGACTCAAGACGGCCAGGGCTTCTCGCCGCTCAAGGAAATCAATGGCGGCAACGTTCGCAGCCTCCGACTCGCGTGGTCGATCACCATGCGCGACGGCAGCAACCAGGTCACGCCGCTCGTTCACGACGGCATCATGTTCTTGACCCATCCCGCCAATCTGATCCAGGCCATCGACGCGGCCACTGGATCGTTGATCTGGGAGTACGCCTATCCGCACCCGCCTGAATCCCGCACCTTGGGCGGACCGACTCGCAATATCGCGATCTACAAAGATCGACTCTTCGTGGCGACCTACGACGCCGCATTGATTGCGCTCGATGCCCGAACCGGGAAACTGCTGTGGCGAACGACCAAGGCGGACTACACCAAGGGATACACCCATTCTGCTGGACCGATCATCGCCGACGGCGTCGTGGTGAGCGGCATCAACGGCTGCGAGCGTTTCAAGAAAGAGGGATGTTTCATCACCGGACATGATCCCGATACGGGACAAGAGCTGTGGCGAACGTCGACCATCGCGCTTCCCGGAGATCCGAACGACTCGTCGTGGGGCGGGGTTCCCCTCGAGCTGCGCGGGGGTGGAGACAACTGGATTGCCGGGTCTTATGACCCGAAATTGAATCTCGTTTTCCTCGGCACTTCGCAGCCGAAGCCGTGGGTGGCTGCGAGCCGCGGCATGACTGTGCGATCCGCTGCGCTGTACACGAATTCGACGTTGGCGATCGAGCCGAAGACCGGAAAGCTCCGCTGGTTTTTCCAGCATATGCCCGGTGAGACCCTGGACATGGAGACCGGGTTCGAGCGGGTGCTCGTCGATCTCGATGGCAAGCCGTATGTCGTGACCGTCGGCAAGGACGGAATTCTTTGGAAGCTCGATCGTCGAACGGGCAAGTTCGTCGACTTCACCGAGCTGCTCCCCCAGGATATTTTCGTCAAGCCGCTGGACAAAAAAACCGGCAAGCTCGTCTACCGCGACGACATCGTCAACGCGAAGATCGGTGATACGGTTGCAGCGTGTCCCAGCATCTACGGCGGGCACAATTGGCAAGCCAGTGCATTCAATCCGGCTTTGTCTACCCTCGTCGTGCCGCTCCATCAGATCTGCATGGAATTCACGGGTCGACAGGTCGACTTCGTCGAGGGCGGAGGTGGATACGGCGGAGAGTCGAGCATCGTCCCGATGCCTGGCGCCAATGGCATGCTGGGACGCTTGAGTGCCATCGACCTGCGCGACTTATCGACCAAGTGGTCGCACACGCAGCGCGCGATGTTCCTGACCGGTGTGCTGACTACGGCCGGTAATCTGACTTTCGTCGGTGATCTTGATCGCTACTTCAAGGCCTTCGATTCGAATACCGGCGAGGTGCTGTGGCAGAGTCGTCTTGGTGCACCACTGCACGGTTATCCAATCTCTTACTCCGTCGGCGGAAAACAGTACATTGCCGTCTCTACGGGAATGGGAGTGTTCAAGTTGATGACTGCTCGCGAAGCGCCGGATATCTATCAGCCTTCAGGTGGTAATGCGCTCTATGTCTTCGAACTTCCCACCGATGGCAAGCCTTGAACATGACTGACGCATTCATCTTCGATCACGTCAGAACTCCGCGGGGCCGTGGCAAGGCCGATGGTTCGTTGCATGCCGTGACTCCCATCACCCTGATCGCGCAGACGTTGTCTGCCCTCCGGGAGCGAAGTCAGTTCGATTCCTCATTGATCGACGACGTGATCTTGGGCTGCGTTTCGCCGGTCGGTGAGCAGGGCGCCAATATTGCTCGCGTCGCCGCGCTCGTCGCGAAGTACGACGAGAGCGTGGCGGGGCAACAGGTCAATCGATTTTGCGCATCCGGGCTCGAGGCGGTGAATACTGCGGCTGCCCAAGTCATGAGCGGGCAAGCGATCGCGTCGATCGGTGGCGGAGTCGAGTCGATGTCTCGCGTCGCGATGGGTATCGATGGAGGCGCGTGGTACTCCGACCCGGCGGTGTCTTATCCCGTCTATTACGTGCCTCAAGGTATCGGTGCCGATCTCATTGCGACGATCGACGGATTCAGTCGCGAGATGCTCGATGCGTTCGCGGCGGAGAGTCAGCGACGAGCCGTCGAAGCATGGCGTGAGGGCAGGTTTTCGCGCTCTGTCTTTCCGGTGCGTAATGCGATCGGCGAGGTGGTACTCGAGCGCGATGAACATGTCCGACCAGACACTACGGTCGAATCGCTCTCTCAACTCAAGCCGGCTTTCGTCACGGCCGGCGAAAAGCTCGGTTTCGACACGGTGGCCCAGCTTCGTTATCCGGAGGTCGAGACCATCCGGCATCTGCATACTGCCGGTAACTCGAGTGGAATCGTCGACGGCGCTGCTGCTGTATTGGTCGGCGGCGCGGAGTTTGGCAAGGCATCGGGTCTGAAGCCGCGAGCGCGCATTCGCGGGTTTGCATCGATCGGCAGCGAGCCGACGATCATGCTCACGGGCCCGGCCCTCGTCACGGAAAAACTCCTTCGCAGGGCCGGAATGAATATCAAAGATATCGATCTGTTCGAGATCAACGAAGCATTCGCCGCCGTCGCGCTGCGTTTCATGCGCCACTTCGATCTGCCGGCCGATCGCGTGAATGTCAATGGTGGGGCGATCGCTCTCGGGCATCCGCTCGGTGCCACGGGAGCGATGATTCTCGGAACTGTACTCGACGAATTGGAGCGCCGGGATCTCAACACTGCGCTGGTCACTTTGTGCGTGGGTGCGGGTATGGGCACTGCCACGATCATCGAGCGGGTGTAAGTCAATGACTCGACATTTTTCACTTGATATCGACCGAGACGGTATCGCCACGCTGGCACTCGATGTCCCCGGCGCGCCGCTCAATATATTGTCGGACGAATTTGTCATCCAGTTGGACGAGTCCATTCGAGCACTCTCATCGGATGCCGCCGTCCGCGGCATTTTGGTGACCTCTGCCAAGGCTGCGTTCGCTGCAGGTTGGAATCTTCTCGATCTCGTGAATGCGATCGATACTTCCGCGGATGCCGGATCGCTGCACAGGGCAACCAACGGATTTTCGAAGGTACTTCGTCGCCTCGAGACTTGCGGCAAGCCGGTAGTCGCGGCCATCAATGGGCTTGCCTTGGGTGGCGGTCTCGAAATCGCGCTCGCGTGCCATCACCGGATACTCGCTGATACGCCGTCAGCCAAGCTCGGTTTGCCGGAAGTGAAGGTGGGTCTGTTACCCGGAGGAGGAGGAACGCAGCGCTTGCCCCGTCTGATCGGCGTTGAACTCGCGTTGAGGCTCATGCTCGACGGCGGACCCGTCGGTCCTGCTGAAGCGCTGCGACTCGGGATGGTGGATCAACTCGTTCCTCCCGATCAGCTCACGGAGCGTTCTCGCGCGTGGCTGTTGTCTGCTGATAGCGCGGTTCAACCTTGGGACCGCAAAGACGGAAAATCTCAGGGATCTTCTCGCGGCGCTCTTGCGGGTGATTTTGCGCAGATCTTCATGACCGCGATACCGGACGTGACGCGCAAGACGTTGCGAAACTACCCTGCGCCCGTCGCCATCCTCTCGTGTGTTTATGAGGGACTTCAGCTTCCCATCGATCGCGGACTCGACATCGAGCGTCATCAATTCGTGACGCTGGCTCGCAGACCCGAAGCGCGAAATCTCATTCGCACGATGTTCATCAACAAGGGTAAGGCGGAGAAACTGGCGCGCCGACCGCAGGGCGTGTCGAAGCAAGCCGTCTCGCGGGTGGCTGTGCTCGGTGCTGGAATGATGGGAGCGGGGCTCAGCCATTCGCTTGCTCGAGCGTCGTACGAAGTCAGTGTCCTCGACGTCTCGCGTGAAGTTGCCGGACGAGCTGTCGAGCACACTCGCAAGCAATTGGAGAAAGATCGGGCCGCAGGCCGAGTGACGGAGGAGGATGCCTCGGCGATCCTCTCGCGTATTCGGCCGACTGATGATTATGCGGATCTCGCGGGCAGTGATTTCGTCATCGAGGCTGTCTTCGAGAAACGTGAAATCAAGACTGACGCCATTCGTCGGGCTGAGGCGGTCATCGCGGCTGATGCGGTGTTTGCCAGCAATACGTCGACGTTGCCCGTGACCGGACTCGCGGAGGCATCGAAAAGACCACATCGATTCATCGGCATGCATTTCTTCTCGCCGGTGGAGCGTATGCCTCTGGTCGAGATCATTCGCAGCAAGATGACGGACGACACGACGCTGGCCTGGACGCTCGATTTGGCACGACGACTTGGAAAAACGCCGATCGTGGTCAACGACAGTCGGGGATTTTTCACGAGCCGAGTATTTGGCACGTATTGCTATGAAGGGCAGATGCTCTTGAAAGAGGGTGTCAATCCGGCGCTGATCGAGAATGCAGGACGTTTTGCGGGCATGCCGGTCGGACCGCTCGCCGTGATGGATGAGGTCTCGCTCGAACTGCAATACCACGTCGTGCAGCAGACTCGTGCGGATCTTGGCAAAGATTTCAGAGAGCCACCGAGTTGGGATGTCCTCCGACACTTCGTGGAAGACTTGCGTCGTGTCGGCCGCAAGGCGGGCGGCGGATTTTACGAGTACCCCTCGCAAGGTAAAAAATATCTTTGGCCTGGGCTCGCCAAGGAGTATCCGACGCTTGCGAAGCAGCCTTCGCTCGAAGTGGTCAAGCAGCGTCTCCTGTTCATCCAATCTCTCGAAACGGCGCGCTGCCTAGAAGAGGGTGTGCTCACGAGCGGCGTCGATGGCGATCTCGGGTCGATTCTCGGCTGGGGCTTCCCCGCGTATACGGGCGGTGCGATGTCCTTCATCGACATGATCGGCGTCAGGGAGTTCGTCGAGGTTTGCAAGCGTCTCGCTGTTGAGGCGGGGCCGCGATTCGAGCCTTGCGAGTTGTTGTTGGAGATGGCGCGGACCGGACGACGAGTCTATGGCGCCACCTGATAGTCCATCGATGATGAATCAAGAAGCATCGGTTGGAGAGCGCAGTGCCTCGATGCGTCGAGGGCCGCTCGCCGGCTTGCGCGTCGTCGAGATTGCCAGTATCGGCCCTGGACCCTATGCGGGGATGCTGCTCGCCGATTTGGGTGCCGACGTGATTCGCATCGAGAGGCCGGGCGCCTTCGACGGTGGCAAGACTGAGCCGACATTGCGCAACCGTCGTCACATGATGCTCGATCTCAAAGATCCCGAAGCGATCGAAGTGGTTTTGAAGCTCGTCGAGCGGAGCGATGTATTACTCGAGGGATTCCGTCCGGGCGTCACCGAGCGACTGGGTATCGGCCCCGAAGTGTGCCATGAACGAAATCCCGGTCTGATCTATGCCCGGATCACCGGGTGGGGACAGGAAGGGCCACTCGCCAAAACAGCTGGCCACGACATCAATTACATCGCCTTGACGGGCATGCTGCATCAAATCGGTCCTCCGGGTGGCAAACCGGTACCGCCGCTCAACGTCATCGGTGATTACGGCGGCGGAGGTTTGATGGTTGCCTTCGGCATCGTTTGCGCGCTGTACGAGCGGATGCGTAGCGGCAAGGGACAAGTGATCGATAGCGCGATGGTCGATAGCGTCATTTCCTTCATGGCCCCGTTGATGGGGCTGCAAAATCGTGGGCTGTGGAAGGATGAGACCGGCACGAATTTTCTGGCCGGTGGAGCGCATTTCTACGACACCTACGAGACACGGGACGGCAAATGGTTTGCCGTAGGGGCGATCGAGCCGCAGTTTCATCGATTGCTGCTGTCGAAACTCGGGCTCGACCCCGCAGAGTTTCTCGAGGGTGAAGGGTTTCAGCAACATCCGTACGAAAAATTGATTGCCGAGATATGGCCGGCTTTGAGAGCCAAGCTCGCTGTTGCCATCAAGAGCCGAACATCCGATGAACTGCGGACCTTGTTCGATGAGACCGATGCGTGTGCCGTACCTGTTTTGACCATGCAGGAAGCGACGAGCCATCCGCACAACATGGCTCGAGCAGCGTTCATCGAGGTCGAGGGGATCAAACAAAACGCCCCGGTTCCGAGGTTCAGTCGTTCGGTGCCCGCACCGCCTCGAGCGGCCCGCGCGGTCGATGCCGACAATCGCGCGATCTTGCAGGATCTCGGTTATTCAGCGTCGCAGATCGATCGATTGATGAAAGACTTTCCGAAGACCCGCGAGCCCGGGTGAGTCAGTCCGTCACTTGAGGCGGATGATCTCGATCTTGCCGCTCGAGTACAGCTGACGCAAAGCCACCTTGTCGATTTTTCCGACGCTCGTTTTCGGTAGTGCGTCGACGAAAGCGAAATTTTCCGGGACTGCGAACCGCGCGACGAGTGGCACGAGAAATTCTCGCAACGACTGCGCATTAAGCGCAGCGTGCTTCGGGCTGCCTACGACAAAGACGAGAGGGCGTTCTTCCCAGCGCGGGTCGGGTATCCCGATCACGCCGACTTCGACGACTCCCGGGTGAGCCGCGAGCTTGTTTTCCAACTCGAGAGAAGAAACCCACTCTCCTCCCGACTTGATGACGTCTTTGGTGCGATCAGTGATCTGCACGTAACCCGCCGGATCGATGACGCCGACGTCCCCGGTGCGCAGCCAGCCGTCGTTCGTGAACGATTCGGATGACGGATTATTGTGATAACTGCCTGTGACCCACGGGCCGCGCAATTGCAGTTCCCCGACGGTGATGCCGTCGTTTGGCGAGACCTTGCCGTCATCTCCGACGAGGCGTACCTCCATCCCGGGGACGGGGCGCCCGCTCTTCGCGCGCCAAGCTGGCTCCTCGTCGATCGAACTTGTTCGCGGAGGAATTGACAAACAACACATCGGACTCGTTTCGGTCATTCCCCAGCCCTGAAGCACGGGAATACCCCAACGTTCGCGTACTTTGCGGATCAGCGTGGGCGAGACTGCAGACCCCCCCGACACGATCACCCTGAAGCAGCTCATGTCGATCGGAGAGTCGACGTCGGCGAGTAGCAAATCATTGATCAGCGTCGGCACGAGCGCCGTGAAAGTCGGACGCTCATGTACGATGGCGCTGCGAATATCTGCAGCTTTGAGGTGGGATGCGGGAAGCAGGAGATCTGCGCCCGACATCCACGACGAGAAGGGCAGCCCCCAAGCATTGGCATGAAACATCGAGGGCAGCAAAAGGATTCGATCGGACTGGCATATGCCGAAAGTATCGCGGCCGAGTGTCGCGAGGGTATGCAGGAATATCGAACGATGACTGTACACCACTCCCTTGGGGGCGCCGGTCGTGCCACTTGTGTAGCACACGACAGCGGCCTGTTTTTCGTCGAGTTCGGGCCAAGGGTTGATCGGCGCGGAGCGCTCGAGCAAGGTCTCGTACCGATGAATCTCGATGGTGTCGCTCTTCGACGACGATTTACATCCGTCGCCGATCACGATGATGTGCCGAAGCGATGGAACCTTCTCGAGAACCGCCTCGATCTGCGGCAGCAGACTGCCGTCGATGATCAGCACGCTATCCTCGGCGTGATTCATGATGCCGACGATCTGCTCCGGGAAGAGCCTGACATTGAGTGTGTGCAATACCGCGCCCATCGAGGGGATGGCCAGATAGCACTCGAGATGTTGTTGGTGATTCCAGCAATAGGTTGCGACACGCGCGTTTCGCGCTACGCCCAAGGCCGTCAAGGCGCCAGCGAGCTTGTGCACCCGACCCGCGATGTCGGCAAACGACGTGAATTGGAAAGCGTCGCCGTTGCTCGTCCCCACACGACTACCCGCGTGAATCTGACTTCCGTGACGCAGGATCATCTGTGTCGACAGCGGAAAATCCATCATCGTTGTCAGCATTTGGGATGCTCCGGATAGGGTCTTCATCTCAATTTGACGCGGCAATGTCGGCAGCCTCCTCAAGCAAGGCCGGCACGTCGTATTCCAATTTTCGAGCGTAGTCGCTGTCGACTCGCCCAGTCTGGAAAAGCAGGTATGCGCCTTCGACGATGGCCGCGAGCCGCCACAGTGCGAAGACTCGGTACACCCTGAAATTCTCGAGGTCGAGACCCGTGCGTTTCGACCATCGCGCAGCCAAGGCGTCACGATCGATCACCGCATCGAAGTCACGAGACACTTTTTGTACGAACGAAAATCCTGGAGGGTTGACTGATCTTGGCCCCCAAAAGGCGAGCATCAAGGCCAGGTCGGCGTAGGGATTTCCGATCGTCGCCAGCTCCCAGTCGATGATGACGTTGAGCTTCGGTGCGTCGCGCGAGAATAGAGTGTTGTCGAGATGGAAGTCGCCATGCATTACCGTCGCTGGAGGCGGTGGCGGGAGATTCGACATCAGCCATCCCGCAAGGTCTTCTATCAACGGCAGCGGGCGACCCGTTTCTTCCGCACGTAGCTTTCTCAATCGTGCGATTTGTTTGGTCACGTAGTCTTCGGGCATTTTCGGGCTGCTCATGCCGAGCGATCGCCAATCCACCGTATGCAGTGTGGCGAGCTCGTCGACGAGTTCGATGCCGAGATTCGAAATGGTGGCCGCATCCGCCGTGTAGGCCTGCGGCAGGGAGTCGGTGATGGCGACTCCATCGACGTATTCGATGATGCTGAACGGTTGGCCGACTATCGATGCATCGGCGCAATACCCGAGTGGGCGCGGCACTTTCACACGCCCGTGCAACGCCTTCAGCATGCCGTATTCGCGCAGGACACCCGCACCTGCGGTCGAAGAAATCGTATCGTCGGGCGGGCGTCTCAGTATGACGCGGCCCTTCGCGTGACGTACGAGTTGGGTGATGTTGGAGTTTCCGCCGCCAAGCCGCGGACCCATTTCGATCTCGACGAATCCCAACTCGGACTCGAGCCATCGGGCTAAGGATTCGAGAGTGGCCATGAGCGATTCGCGGAGGGCGTTACAACTGGGCCATCATGCCGCCGTCGGTCGGAATTACGGCGCCAGTCATATAGGTCGAGCCAGCGACCCACCAAATCACGTCTGCGATTTCCTCCTCGCGCCCAACGCGGCCAAGAGGAATACGCTCGAGGAGCTTGTTCATCGCCTTCTCGTCGAGCTGCGAGGTCATCTCGGTAATGATGAGCCCGGGGATGACGAGATTGACCCTGATTTTTTTGGGTGCAAGTTCGACGGCGAGGACTCGGGTCAATCCGGCAAGTCCGGCCTTGCTCGCACCGTAGGGGCTGTCGCCTGGGAAACCGCGAAAGCCCACGACTGCGCCGACATTCACGACTGAGGCACCGTCCTGCATGAGGCGCAGCGCGGTCTGGATGCAGTGCATCGGGCCCGACAGATTGGTCGCAATGACGGCGTTCCAGTCTTTTTCTTCGAGCCTAGCGAGCTTACGACCCCGGTGCAGTCCGGCGTTGTTGATCAACACGTCGACGCGGCCCCATGCGTCGCCGATCTGATCGAAAGCAGACCGAACCGACACCGGATCGGCAACGTCCGCCGAAATCAACAGAACACGCTCGTCACCGAGCGCTGCCCGAAGGCTGGTTTCGTCGATAGTGCGAGCGATGACGGCGACACGATCTCCCTGTGCCAGGGCCTTTCGGGCCGTGGCGAGACCGACACCACGTGAACCGCCGGTCACTACCCATGTTTTGGCTGTCATCAAAGAATCTCCCGCGTCGAATCCGCGTGGAGCAAAGAGCCGACCCCGGCGACGGTACACACCCGAAGGGTGGCACCGTCGCCGAGGAAGGCGAAGCGAGGATCAGTTCCCGAAGTTGTGGGTGATCCGCAAGCCGTAAGTGCGCGGCGGGCGCGCAGCGGCATAAGTCCACAAACCGGCGAAGGTCACGCTCGTGCCCACGTCGTAGGCCTGGGTCCACGAATCGTCATTCGTGAGGTTCGAACCCCACAAGGAGACGGTCGTGTTGTTCAGGCGATAGCCGATGGAGGCATCGATGACTTCGTGCGCCTTCACGCTGCTCTGCGGTGAGTTCAGGAAGGTGAGTTCCTGATCGTCCACATATCGCAGATCCGCCTGCACCCACATGGAGCCGTTACCGACGTTCCAGGTGTAGTTGGGCGAAATCGTCGCGGTCAGATCCGGTGCTCGACGCAACTTGAGGTAAGACAAGTCACGCTTGTTGACCGGAGTCGCCGGATCGGTGTCGATCAGCTTCTTGAACTTCGAATCCATCACGCCGAGGTTGCCCGAAAGCGTGAAGTTCTCGGTGACACGAGCAGTGAGGTCGATCTCAAGACCCTTGATCTCGGCCTGCGCCGCGTTGAGCACCAGGGTCTGCTGACCGGTACCCGACGAGGTCGGCACGCTCTGCTCTTCTTGCTTGTCGTCGTACTTCATCAAGAAGACAGAACCGTTCAAGCGAACTCGACCGTCCATCCACTCGGTTTTCCAGCCAAACTCGAAGTTGTCGACCGTCTCCGGGTTGTACGCGATCGAGGCCGCTTCGTAGGTGCCCGGACGACCCGTGAATCCACCCGCGCGGAAGCCCTTGGAGTAGAGACCGTAAACCATCGCGTCTTCGCTCATGCGATAACGCAGGTTCAACTTCGGCGTGAACTCGCTCCACGACTTCTTGAACGGCTTGGCGAGGCTACCGAGCGTGGCGAGCTGAGGCATCGCCGCGTCGATGAGGCCGCTGTCCTTGTCGTCCTTCGTGTATCGACCACCAACCGTCAGCGTGAGCGCGTCGGTGAGCTTGTAGTCCGCTTCGAAGAACGCAGCCTTCGAATCGGTGTTCTGAACGACGGTCTGATCGATTACGGCGACGGATCCCGGCGGAGCGCCGAACAGCACGTCGATGAAGCCGATGTAGCTACGCAGGTCGATTCGGTAATCCGACTCCCACAGGTAGAGACCCGCGGTTACGTCGAGGCGATCACCCGAATTGATCCAGCGAACTTCGTGGCTCGACTGGTTCCAAACGGCAGGACGATCGGTGTGGTAGAGCGTACGCGCCGTACCGTCCCAATCTTGGAAGACCTTTTCGTCGGTCGAGAATTTGCCGTAGACGTATTCGACTGTATTGCCATCGTTGATGCTGTAGCTCGCCGTGGCGATGTGCATCTCGCTGTCGAAATACGTCTGGTAAGCGCCTTCGCCGTTCTGCAGCACGGTGTAACGATCACCCGACTGCGGAACTTGGAGGCCCTTGGCGCATTCACCGTAGGCCAAACAGAAGACCTGATTGCCCTGAGCAACGTTGAGAACGGTGTTCGCGTCCTGATCTTGCTCGGTCTTGTCGTAGCGGTAGGTGAACTCGAAGTTGTCGTTCGGCTTGAACGTGAAGCTCGGGCTGAAGCTCGTGAACTCCACCTTGCCCACGTCCTTGCCGCGCGTCTTGTTGAAGAACCAACCATCGTTGTCGCGCTTGGCGGCACCAATCTTGAACGCGAACGTGTCAGACAGCGGCAGGTTGATGTACCCGTCAACGGCGAGTTCGCCGTAATTGCCGCCGCCGGCGCGCACGGCACCCGAGACACCGTCCGTCGAAGCCTTCTTGCGCGCAATGTTGATGACGCCGGCGATCGAGTTGCGACCGAACAACGTTCCCTGCGGACCGCGAAGAATTTCGATGCTCTGCAAGTCGAGGGCCTTGATCATCGCGCCCGAGTTCACGCCGATGAAGATACCGTCGACCACCACACCGGCGGTCGGATCGAAGTTCTTCTCGACGTCCGTCGTGCCGATGCCGCGAATGGAAATCGCGGCAGGGCTGCCCGGACCCTGCTGAAGATCGTTGATGATGACGTTCGGCGCCGTATTGGCGAAGGACTGCAGATCGACGTCTGCGCGGCGCGCGATATCCACCGCACCGAGAGCGCTGATCGAAGTACCGACGTCCTGAAGATTTTCTTCGCGCTTTCTTGCAGTGACGGTGATTTCTTCGAGCGTGCCTTGGCTGGTCGCCTCGTCCGCTGAGAATGACGTCACGCTGAATGATCCGCACGCCACTGCGACGGCAACGGATACCAGCAAACTCGACTTAGACATTGACATTTGTCCCCTCCAAATTTGGATGTCCGATGGGTTTGTTCGCACGAGAAATATCGCCGAACTCTCCCAGTCAGCGCCGACGATAATCCTCTTGTTGTCGACTAGCAAGTGAATCCGTATACTCGTTTTCGTCGGATCTTCATCATCCGATCGCCACCCCGAAATCGTTGTTTTTTTGCGTCGCCGGGGTGGCTTGAGCCGACCGAGAAGGGGGAATCTGAACGTGGCGTGGGATTTCGAAACCGAGTCGGACTTTCAAGAAAAACTGGATTGGATGAGCGAATTCGTTCGCTCGGAGATCGAGCCTCTCGATCTGGTGTTTCGCGGGCCAGCCGACCCCTTCGATCCGGCTCGTCCGGGACCCGCCGCCGCCATGGCGCCCCTCAAGAAAATCGTTAAAAATCAAGGACTTTGGGCGTGCCACCTCGATCCTCACCTTGGTGGGCAGGGGTACGGTCAGGTCAAGCTGGGGTTGATGAACGAGATCCTCGGCCGCAGCCGCTTTGGTCCGACGGTGTTTGGTTGCCAGGCTCCGGATACCGGCAACATGGAAATCCTGGCCCGGTACGGCACTCCGGAGCAGAAAAAAAAGTATCTCGAGCCGCTGCTCGCAGGTGAGATTGCCTCGTGCTACTCAATGACTGAACCGCAGGCAGGAGCGGATCCGGGGCAATTCACGTGCAAGGCGGATCTTGTTGGTGATGAGTGGGTCATCAACGGCGAGAAATGGTTTGCCTCGCACGCCGATTTCTCGAGGTTTTTGCTGGTCGTCGTCGTCACGGATTCCAGCGTTCCGGTTCACCAGGGCGCATCCATTCTCATTGTCGATCGTGACGCGCCCGGGCTCGAAGTCATCCGGAACGTCGCCGTCGGCATGCGCGACGAAATTGGCTCGGGAGTGCACGGTTACTTGCGGTTCAACAATTGCCGAGTACCTCGCGAGAACATCCTGGGCAAGCCGGGGCAGGGGTTCGAGGTGGCTCAGTCGCGGCTCGGTGGCGGCCGCATTCACCACGCGATGCGCACGGTCGGGTTGCTGAATAAATCCCTGGACATGATGTGCGAGCGCGCGCTGAGCCGTCAGACGAAGGGCGAGTTGCTGTCGCAAAAGCAACTGACACAGGAAAAAATCGCCGATTCCTACACCCAGATCACGCAGTTCCGTCTGCATGTGCTTTACGCCGCCTGGCTCATCGACAAGCACAAGGCCTATACCCGAGAAGTACGGCGCGAGATCGCGGCGGTAAAAGCGGCCATGCCGGCCGTCCTTCGAGACGTGGTTTACCGGGCGCTTCATATACATGGCTCTCTTGGCATGACCAACGAGACGCCGCTCATGTCGATGTGGGCGACTGTTCCGGAGATGGGGATCGTCGATGGGCCTACTGAGGTCCACAAGATCAGCGTCGCAAAAGAGGTTTTGCGGGATCGAAAGGGCTGCACCAGCCTTTTCCCGGATTATTATTTTCCTGATGCGATGGACGCTGCGCGCAAAAAACTCGCGTGGGCCATCGAGCTCGAGGTAGGTAACGGCAGAGGTTAGTACTGCTGATCGACGTTAACGGGGGTAATCAGCGATGGATGCAACGGTAAACGACCTGCTTGTTCGCATCGACCGGCTCGAGAGCCGGCACGCCATGCGAGATCTCGTGACCGATTATTGTCGGGGGTTCGATCAGCGAAACTTCGATCGTTTCCTCTCCATTTGGTGGGAAGACTGCGTTTGGAACATCGGCCCGCCATTCGGAGTATTCGAGGGGCATGCGGGCATCAATCGCGCCGTCAAAGAGGTCTTGTGGCCCGTCTGGCGGGAGTCGCATCATCTCACCAGCAATCTCCAAGTCAGTTTCGTAGGTGCGGATGAGGCGACCGGCGAGTGCGACGTGGACTGCATGGGCGCGTTGACCGACAACAGCGTTCAGATGATCAGCGCCACCTACAGGGATCATTTCGTCCGTCGTAACGGAGTCTGGAAAATCAAGCGTCGAGACGTGACGATCCATTACTTCAACCCAATCCCCGGCGCGCAAATGACTGCGCCGCCCGGCTGAGTGAACAACGGGGGTCAACATGGCATTCATCAAACGAGAAGACGGTAAAAACATCTACTTCGAGCATTACGCAGGCAGCAAAGTGCCGGTGGTGCTCATTCATGGTTGGGGCACCAGCTCGAGAGTGTGGGATACCACGATCGCTTCGCTGCGATCGGCGGGTCACGCCGTCGTCGCCTTCGATCAGCGCGGCTGCGGGATGTCCGACAAAGATTTCGCTCAAAACTCGATCGGACTGGGGGCTGCCGATGCCATCGCCATTCTCGAGCATCTCGGCATCAAACGTGCCGTTCTGAACGGTTGGTCGCTCGGTGGCGCCATCGCGGTCGAAACCGCGAGTCGGCTTGGAGGCGGCTGCGCCGGATTGGTGCTCACGGCCGCCGCGAGTCCACGTTACGTGCAGGCGCCCGACTATGCTTTCGGTGGCGCGCCGGGCAGTGCATCGGCGACCGTCGGAATCATGCGCGAAGATCGCGCGAATTTCTTCGATGGGCTCACCAAGGCGGTGTGCGCTGTGCCTCAGTCGACGGCGATGAACACCTGGATGTGGTCGCTCTTCATGCAAACATCGCCCGTTGCCGATGATGCACTTGCTGAGCTTGACGTCCTCGACCAGCGTGCCATCCTCGCCAAAATCGACGCCCCAGTGCTCGGGTTCGTCGGCGCCAAAGACTTGGTGGTTGCGCCTGACGTATGTCGTTCGGTCGCCAATTACTCAAAGCGTTGCAAGCTTGTGGAGTTCGAGAATTGCGGACATGCGCCGTTCATCGAAGAAGGCCCCAAGTATCGCGCTGCGCTCCTCGACTTCCTCAATGGTCTGAACTGAACCCGGGGTACGCCATGGCACGTCACGTCAACTTCGGTCTTTGGTACGACTTTCGAAATCCCGATCCGTGGAGGGTGCCCTTCGAGACTCTTTATGAAGACTGTCTCGAGCAGATTGTCGAAGCCGAGAGATTGGGGTTCGACTCGGTATGGATGACCGAACATCATTTTTGTGATGACGGCTACACGCCATCGCCCCTCGTCATCGGAGGCGCGATCGGTGCACGAACGAAGACAATGCGCATCGGCACCAACCTCATGGTGCTGCCGCTGCACAATCCGATTCGTATCGCCGAAGACTCCGCCACGTTGTCGCTGCTGACCAAAGGGCGCTTCGACCTCGGTGTCGGCATCGGATACCGGGACCTCGAGTTTCGCCAGTTCGGCCGGGAACTCAAGCATCGACCGAGTCTCGTCGAGGAGGCGATCACGATCATTCGTCGCGCCTGGGCTGGCGAGCGGATCAACTTCGAAGGCAAGCGGTTTCAGGTGGGTGACTTGCGTGTGACGCCCGCACCCGAACACACGCCGAAGCTGTATCTTGGCGCGATGGCCGAGCCGGCGATCGATCGCGTCGCACGGGTCGCCGACGGATTTTTGTCGACCGGTGGAATCGGTCACGATGTCTATCTCGAGTGCCTTAAAAAGCACGGCAAGGACCCTGCAGATGGCGTGATCATCGCGGGAAGTTGGGCGATCATCTCGGACGACCCCGAGCGGGAAGCGGCCGCGGTGGGACCGCACGCGCTTTATCAATGCAATCAATACATCGAGTGGGGTGCCTTCGGACCGCCCGACACGACGCCGCGTTTCCCAGACGCGCAGACGGCGCTGTCCCAAGGGTTGTACAGACTGTGGGATGCCGATACCGCCGTGACGGAGTTCATCAAACTGCTCCGTGACTATCCTCAGATCCGTGACCTTCACATCTGGGCGCGGCTACCTGGCGAAACCGTCGCAGCAGGCCAGCGACGACTCGAATATGTTTCGAAACACGTGCTGCCCAAAGTTCGCGCTGCACTTTGAAGTAGCCAAAGAAAGAGTTCACTGATGTCAAAAGCCGCAACTGTTTCGCCGCCGCCTGCACGACGTCGTCAGGCAGATCGTGTCGCGCTCTCCGATCGGCGACTCATGGATGCGGCCATCGAACTCATCGTCAAGGTGGGGATCCACGGCACGACGCTTCAAGCGGTCGGCGAACTCGCGGGTTACAGCCGAGGTCTTGCGACGCATCGATTCGGATCGAAGGCGGGTCTGTTCGGAAAGGTTTTGCAGGAAGCGAGCGTCGACTGGCTGGATCGCGTTCAGGTAGCCGTGGGCGATCGAGTCGGCGTCGATGCGCTCATGGCTGCGACGGATGCAGTCGAGGTGTTCATTCGCGAACGGCCTGAAGAAGTTCGGGCCATGTACCTACTCTGGTTTCTGAGTATCGATCCGTCCGCCGAGTACAAATCAAACATTGCGATCGTGCACAAGGCGCAACGCCGCGATGTGGCGCAATGGGTGAAGGCGGGACAGACCGCCGGAACGGTCGATCCGGATCTGGATCCGATGAGAGTGGCAGAACAATATGCGGCTTCGATGGCGGGAATCATTTACCAGTGGCTCGCCAATTCCAAAATGCCACTGTCGTCGATGTTCAGACAGATCAAGGCAGATCTGAAAATCCGGCTCGAGAACAAAGCGCCGTCGGAGACGTCGAAGCGCCAGAAAGCCATTCGTGCGGTCTGATTCGAGTCGCGTCGACGACCGCACTCACGCATGAATCGGGCTCATCAATTTCGTAAGGGTCTCGAGTTCGATGTAGAGGCTCTCGAGCGTTATTTGTCGGGGAAGATATCCGACTTCTCGTCGCCGCTGCACGTCACGCAATTTCCGGGCGGACAATCCAATCCGACGTATCGTCTGGATGGCCAAAACGCATCGTACGTTCTACGCCGCAAACCCCCGGGAAATCTCGTTCCGTCTGCGCACGCCATCGAGCGGGAATACCGCGTGATGTCTGCGCTTGCCACGCATTCCAGCTTTCCGGTGGCCAAGCCATTGGTGCTGTGCGAAGACGTCAACGTCATCGGTACGGCGTTCTATGTTGTTCAATTCGTCGAAGGACGATTGTTTTGGGAGCCGGCACTACCTGAGTTGTCTCGGCCCGAGCGACGGCCGATTTACGACGCGATGGTGAGCACGCTGGCCGAGTTGCACGCGATCGACTACCGCGCAGTCGGCCTCGAGGATTTCGGCCGACCCGAGGGGTATGTCGAGCGTCAGGTTTCCAGATGGTCGAAGCAATACGCGATCGACGTCGAGGCCGCCGGACGCGTTCAATATCTGGAAAAGTTGATCGATTGGCTTCCTCGGAACACGCCGGACACCGTATCGGCTCCGACGATCGTTCACGGGGACTATCGATTGGACAACCTCATGTTCCACTCGCACGAGCCGCGAATCATCGCCGTTCTCGACTGGGAGCTGTCCACGATCGGTGATCCCATCGCCGATTTCGCGTATCACTTGATGGCTTATCGCATGGCCTCGGGTGGTGTTCGGGGTCTCTACGGAAGAGATCTCGAGGAACTCGGTCTGCCGATGGAGCGGGAATACGTCGACGCGTACTGCGCCAAGCGCGGCCTCGACGACATACCGCACCTGAACTACTACTTGGCGTTTTGCATGTTCCGACTTGCCGCCATTTGTCACGGGATCGCAGGCCGCGTGCAGCGTGGGACCGCAGTGAGTCCCGAAGCAAAGAAATACGCGGCGCAAGTGGAGCCCTTGGCCGAGTTGGCCTGGCAGACGGCGTCGGCAAACCCTTAATTAGCGGTCTTGGTTCGGGAGTTCGGCATGTCTGATCAGGGTCAATGCATTGCGGTCATCGGCGGAACGGGCGATTTGGGTTCTGCACTCGCTCGGCGACTTGCAAAAGCAGGGGAGCGGGTGATCATCGGATCGCGCGATGTACTCAAGGCGCAGGCGACGGCAGAGCGGCTCACTGCAGATTGCAAGACCGATGTTCGTGCTGCCACCAACGTGGAGGCGGCCGCTCAGGGAGATATCGTCATCCTCGCCGTGCCTTTTGCCTCGCAAGAGTCGACGCTGGGTGACATCAGTCCGCACGTCGCGGGGAAGATCGTGGTTGACACCACCGTTCCGCTGGTACCGCCGAAGGTCATGCGAGTGCAATTGCCGCTCGAGGGTAGCGCCGCTGTGCGCGCCCAAAAAATACTCGGTGAGGGCGTACGTGTCGTATCGGCGTTCCACAATGTCGCCGCGTTCAAGCTTGCATCCGATGCGACGGTCGATTGCGACGTGCTCGTGTTCGGAGATGACAAGGCAGCGCGCGAGTCCGTCATTCGTCTGGTGCAGGCCTGTGGTCTTCGAGGAATCCATGGCGGTGCCCTGGCCAACTCTGCAGCCGCCGAGGCGATGACGTCGATCCTGATTTTCATCAACAAGCAGTACGCGGTGGATGGGGCCGGGATCCGCATTTCCGGTGCGCTCAAGTTCCCTGCGTGACGAGTCTCCGAAGAGAATGAACTGATGCGTGTAGCCGCCATCGTTCCGGTTCGTTCTTTCGCCGAGGGCAAGTCAAGGCTGGCGAGCGTACTGTCGATGGCGGAGCGTGCGGCCTTGGTCGGTCGGATGTTGGACCGCGTGCTGACAGCTCTTCGTTCCGCGCGGTGTGTCGATCACATCGTCGTCGTGACCCCCGAACGTGAGACGGGATTACCCGACGATATCGAGGTTCTGAACGACGAGGGTCTCGGACTCAATGAAGCGGTGGAGCTTGCCACGGACGCGCTTGCCTCGCGGTTCGATGCTTCCATCATCGTGGCGGCGGATGTTCCGTATATCTCCCCGGAAGAAATCGACTCGCTCGTGAATCAGGCGAGGGGATACGACATGGTCGTCGTGCCTGATCGACGAGGGGAGGGAACGAACGCGCTGTGGTTGAGGCTGCCCTTGTCTGTGTCGCCTCAATACGGCCCCCATAGCGCCCAGCTGCATCTCGGCATGGCAGCGCGTCGGTCGCTACGCGCGATCCAAATCGAGATGTCGGGGTTCTCGCACGACATCGATACGCCGGAAGATCTTCACGACGAGCCCGAGCCGGAAGCGGCGATACGAAGTTTGGTAACGGACAAAGATTTGCCGAGCTTGATGAGTCGTGCGAGGGCGCTCGCTGTCGACGGCTTTGGGGTACGCGTCGGGTATTCGCGAAAAGTGTTCATTCCGCTGACCCATCTGTGCCGCGACGTTTGTCATTACTGCACCTTCGCTGCGCCGCCGCGACGAGGGGATCGTGCCTATATGACGATCGACGAAGTTCTGGCGGTCGCGCGGCAGGGTGCCGCGGCGGGATGCGTCGAAGCGCTGTTCACGCTCGGGGATAAACCGGAGCTTCGTTACTCGCAGGCGCGCGAAGAGCTTGCCCGCCTGGGTTTCGAGTCGACGCTCGATTATCTCGAGTACTGTGCACGGCGGGTTTTCGAGGAGACCGGGCTTCTGCCTCATCTCAACCCTGGCGCGATGGACCGCGAGTCGATGAAACGGCTTCGTGCGGTTTCCGTGTCGATGGGGTTGATGATGGAAAGTCTCTCGCCGAGATTGTCGGCACGAGGTGGACCTCATCACCGATCGCCGGACAAGCAGCCCTCTGCGCGCCTCGAGACCCTGAATCTCGCCGGCGAGTTATCGATTCCCTTCACCACCGGCTTGCTGATCGGCATCGGAGAAACGCGCCTCGAGCGTATCGAGACCCTTTTGGCCATCCGTGACTCGCATCGTCGCCATGGTCACGTTCAGGAAATCATCGTGCAGAATTTTCGAGCGAAGCCGGGTACTCGGATGGCCGATGCACCCGAGCCCTCGCTCGAAGAATTGCAGTGGACGATCGCTGTCGCTCGAGTGATCTTCGGATCGAGCATGTCGATACAGGCTCCGCCCAATCTCAGCATGGGCTCACTGAAGGCCTTGGTCGATGCCGGGATCAATGATTGGGGTGGCGTGTCGCCCGTGACGGCTGATTTCGTCAATCCCGAGGCGCCTTGGCCTGAGCTCGAACTCTTGAGGCGTGAAACCCAAGCCGCAGGTCGATGGCTCGTCGAGCGACTACCTCTCGTGATGTCGCACGCTCGTGACCCCAAATGGGTCGATCCGATATTCCGTTCGGCAGTTCTTCGGCGAGTCGATGCGTCGGGCTATGTACGCGAGACCTCTTGGCATGCCGGAGCGGGGGATCCGCCGTTCAAGCCCTACGTCGAACTCGCCCGAATCGCCAAAGCCGTTGGCCCGGTGTCATCCAGAGTGAAGGCAGCGCTAACTCGATGCGCCAAGGGGCAGACGCTGGGCGAAGACGAGATCGTGCGTCTCCTCACGGCGGATGGTGCTGATTTTCAGGCGGTAGTCGGTGCAGCGGATGAGCTTCGTCGGAGTGTGTGCGGCGAGACCGTGAGTTTCGTGGTCAATCGGAATATCAATTACACGAACATCTGCACCTACTCTTGCGGATTCTGTGCATTTGCAAAAGGTCGAGGTGCTCGCACGTTGCGAGGGCCCGGATATCGGCTCGACCTTGAGGAAATCGGCAGACGAGTGACCGAGGCTGCGGATTCAGGGGCCACGGAAGTTTGCCTGCAAGGCGGGATACACCCTGCCTTCACGGGAGAGACTTATCTCGAGATCATCCGGGCCGCGCGCGCTGCTGCAGCAGACATTCATATTCACGGGCTCTCGCCTCTCGAGGTGACGCACGGCGCCGAGACTCTCGGAATACCCGTACGCGAGTTTCTCGTTCGACTCAAAGAGGCTGGTCTGCGTTCGTTGCCGGGGACTGCCGCCGAGATTTTGGTGGACGACGTCCGTGCAATCATTTGTCCGGACAAGCTTGATACGAAAAGCTGGCTTCACGTGATGAGAGAAGCTCATGCCATCGGGCTGCGGAGCACCGCCACGATCATGTTCGGTCATGTCGATACGCCAAGACATTGGGCGCGACATCTGCTCGAAATCAGAATGCTGCAGGATGAGACTCAGGGCTTCACGGAGTTCGTTCCGCTGCCGTTCGTGCACATGGAAGCACCGCTTTGGCGGCGGGGTCTCGCGCGCAGTGGGCCGAGTTGGCGAGAGGCCATCTTGATGCATGCCGTGTCGCGGCTCGTCTTCGAGCCGGTGATCCGAAACATCCAGGCCTCGTGGGTGAAGCTCGGGCGCGATGGCGCACTCGAGGCCTTGCGTGCCGGGGCGAATGATCTGGGTGGCGTGCTGATGAACGAATCGATCACTCGCGCAGCCGGTGGAGTCAATGGTCAAACCTTGACGGCAGACTCGATGATCGAATCGATCCGCTCGATCGGAAGGCTATCGCGTCAGCGTACGACGCTGTATGGGGACACAAGGGCATCCCGCTCCGTGATTCCTGAAGACTCGATGTCGGTCCATCAGCTCGCCGTATAATCAAACCCATGAATATTCCTGTCAGTCAAAAACAGTATCAACTCACCCGCCAAGAGAAGGCGTATCGCCTCGAGCTCATCGAGAAGGCAGTCGTACGTGAGCCGGGACCGCAGGAAGTGCTGGTTCGGGTTCATGCGTCGTCGATCAATCGACGGGACATCATGATCCTGCGGGGCGACTACCCCGTTGCAGGCCGCGAGAAGGTGGTACCGCTGTCGGACGGCGCGGGGGAAGTCGTTGCGGTTGGTAATGGAGTCACGCGTGTCGCGCCGGGCGATCGTGTCGTCGGTCAGTTTTTCCAGAGTTGGCTCGAGGGCCGAGGGTTGTCCTCAACCGGCGAGTCCGCACTCGGCGGCGCGCGCGACGGCATGTTGGCCGAGTACGTCACGCTCCGAGAAGATGGTGTATTGCGTTACCCGGCGCATCTTTCTTTTGAAGAGGCCGCGACGCTGCCGTGCGCGGCCGTGACGGCCTGGAACGGTCTCGTCACTCGAGGAGGGCTGCGTGCAGAGGACCATGTGCTGCTGCAGGGGACCGGCGGCGTGTCGATATTCGGATTGCAGTTCGCGCAGGCGTTCGGTGCGCAGGTCGTCATCACCAGCTCAAAAGATGACAAATTGGCGCGCGCTCGCGACCTTGGGGCAAGTCATCTGATCAACTATCGGGAGACGCCCGATTGGACCGCGGCCGTGCTCGCCGCGACAAAAGGCGTAGGTGTCCATCATGTGCTCGAAGTTGGCGGTGTCGGCACGCTCAAACAATCACTGGCCGTCCTCGCTCACGGCGGTCATATCGCGATCATCGGCGGTCTGGGCGGATTCGGCGGAGACATTCCGGCAGCGAACATGATCGGCCGTAGCATGAACGTATCGGGGATATTCGTCGGGTCCCGATCCGATTTCGAAAAAATGAATCTTTTCATTGATCGCCACCGCATCAAGCCCGTCATCGATCGTGTATTCGATTTTGCCGATGCCCCTGCGGCATACCTTTATATGGAGCACGGCAACCACTTCGGGAAAGTGGTCATTCGGCACAGCTGACTTGAAAATCGCCCAAGCTTCGAGCGACCTCCTTGGCCCACTCGCGATCGTGTTGCGAGTAATGGTTCAGGATAAGAGCTCGTAACGCGCGAGAGGCATCCGATGTTCCGGTGACATCGAACTGCGCCACGAGCGCCTGAATTTCTTTTGCCTTTCGGATCAACGCTTCGCCACCCCATCGAGCGAGCATGTCGACCTCCACCATCGAAGAGGAGACGGTCGCTCGCCAGCGCCAACCGGCTTCGTTAGACAATAGCTCGCGCGCTTTGGCGTCGATCGCCTCGGGCCATGCCGATCGGTGTATCGATGGCGATGGCGTCAGCGCGAGGGCAGGTTTCTCGTCACCGAGTTCCGCCTCCAGTAATAGGGTCGATAGCAGTCTTGCAGAGAGCACGAGGACGACGACTTCAAGGTTATGAGCGGTGCGAAGTTGTCGCGCGTGATGCGTGGCGAGCGTGGGCTCGTCGTCAAAGCGGCGAAACACGCTCGAAGGAGAAATCGACGACAAAAACGCCGTCATTTTTTGCAAGGCTCGACGATAGATGTCGATCTGCACTGAGCTCACCGAGTCTCGTGACGGACATGATTCCATCAAGAGCGTGAACGTATCACCGAGAAATGCTGCGAGATCGGGTTCACCAAAACTTCGCACGTCGCGGTTGGCGACCCGAACCGCTCGGCGGGTCAGCGCATCGAGCTGCTCGGTGTCGAGACCCAGGTGATTTTCCTGATCGAGGCGTCTTATCGAGTCGCGAAGCGCCTGCAACGAGCCCTCAGGGTCATTCCGAAAAGGAATCGTGATTTCGATTCCTGCGATGAGACTGATCATCGTCACGGCATCGAGCCAAGGCTCCAGTAATCGAGCTGCAGCCAGTGCGCTCAGGAACTCGTTATGGCCATTCACTCTCTTCAGCGCGCTTCCCGGAGCGACGCGGAACATGGCCTGCACGGCTACCGTCCATCGATCAGGGACTCTGCCGGCGGTGGGAAGCACTTCCGAGATTTGACGGCTGCGCGGCAACTTGAGATCGCCAGAGGACTCTCCCGCGCGTATCACCCTGAAGTCATCGAGGACGCCCTCAAGGCACGGTGGGATACCGGCGTCGACCTCGAGTTGCACGATGTCATGGAACAAGCCGATCAGAATTTCGATCGGATCGTCTGACTCAGCCACCATCAGGGCATGTGGCAGCGTGTGATAGGCCCGATCGGGGCCCGACATCGCCTCGTCGATCAACGCCGCAATCCGGCTCACTTCCGCCGCAGGGCAACTGGGCGCGAGCACCGCCAGCGCCGCGCTCAACCGGTCGCCGCAACGGGTGGGGATCATGGTCGGTCGCACCACGGCCAGCCGCGATTGATCCACGGAATATTCGTTGAAGATTGCATCCGATTGTGGCCTTCTACTGACCGCTCCGAAATGGATCTAACTTGAAGTAAAACATGAGTCGGGGCCGGGGTTGGGAAAAACAACTTTTTTGCAGCGCCGGGCCGTCGGGGAAGGATCGGGGATGACCAAAGTTACCGTCGCCGTGGTCGGCTCGGGGCCGGGCGGCCTCAGTGCTGCTGCGCGGGCTGCCGAGACGGGGGTCTCGCACGTCCTGCTCGAAAAGTCCGCGGCGCATGCGGACACGATTCAGCGCTATCAGAAAAACAAGCACGTCATGGCCGAGCCCAACGTGCTCCCCCTGCGCAGTTCGATGCGTTTTGCGGCGGGCACCCGCGAACGAATCCTGGAGGAATGGGCGAGCGGGCTCGAGGAGCATGCGGTCGACATTCGCCATGGCGCCGAGGTGGTCGCGATAACAGGTTCTCGCGGGGACTTCCAACTCCGCTTGCGCGACGCCGGTACCGTTGCGGCCGAGAACGTGGTCCTCGCCATCGGGCTTCAAGGAAATCCTCGGCTGCTCGGCATCCCCGGCGAAGCGCTGCCCTGCGTCCAGTATTCGCTCGACGATCCGGATGAATACGAAAACGAAATCATCGTCGTGGTGGGGGCAGGAGACGCTGCGATCGAGAATGCCGTCGCGCTCTCGAAACAAAACACGGTGTATATCGTCAATCGGTCGGGTGAGTTCTCGCGTTGCAAAGATGGCAACCTCGCACTCATTCTCAAAAATATCGAGGCCGAAAAAGTGGCCTGCCTCTATTCGACCCAGTGCGTGTCGTTGGTAGAGACCCCGGGTGGAGAGAAACCGTATTCGTTGACGCTGAATACGTCCACCGGCGAAATGCAATTGCCCTGCGACCGAATCATTGCACGACTCGGCGCCACGCCACCTAGAAAGTTCATCGAATCCTGCGGGATCGAGTTTCCGTCGAGTGATGCCGCATCACTCCCTGTTTTGTCGTCGGCTTATGAGTCGAACGTCCCCGGGCTCTATGTGATTGGCGCGTTGGGGGGCTATCCCCTCATCAAACAGGCGATGAATCAGGGATATGAAGTCGTGGAATTCATCCGCGGGCATTCGATTGCCCCCGCCGACGAGCCGCTGCTCGCTGCGAAATTCACGAGTATTCCCGGGCATCGATCGGTATCGGACACCCTGCAGGCGATGCAGCGGCAGATTCCTCTGTTCACCGAGGTGAACTCGCTGATGTTCCGAGAGTTGATGCTCGGGAGCACGATCCACGTGCTGAATGCGGGCGACATCGTCTTCAAGCGCAACGATTACACCAACTCATTCTTCACCGTCTTTGCAGGCGGCGTCGAGATACAGATCGACGACAATCGCCCGAACGTCCGGATTCCATTGGTGGCGGGTCAGTTTTTCGGCGAGATGGGGCTGCTGTCCGGTCGTCGTCGTACGGCAACAGTCATCGCCGGCAAGGGGTGCGTGCTGATCGAGACGCCTCGACGGGATATCTTAAAGCTCTTGAACTCGGTCGATGCCGCGCGTCTCGTGATCGATCAGACCTTCATCGTACGCGCCATCCAGAGCGGATTTGCGCCGCAAGCGAAGACGGAAGATTTGCTGCCTATCGCCGCTAAATCGAAATTGAATCGATACAAGGCCGGACAGGTTTTGTTCAGCGAGGGTGACGAGGCCGATACGCTCCATCTCGTACGCAGCGGCTCGCTCGCCGTGCTGCGAGCCCTCGGCGGTCGCGAGATCGTCATGTCATACGTTGCCGCCGGTAACTACGTCGGCGAGATGGGCTTGATGGGGAGCACCCGTCGCAGTGCGACGGTACGGGCGACGGTCGCAACCGAGACGATTAGCCTCGATGCCGAAACGTTCGCGGAATTGTTACGACAGAACCCGGCCTTGCGCGCCGAGCTCGAGGAAACCGTACGACAGCGTGTGGCGAGCAATACCCGATTGCAGGGGCAAGATAACGCCGGCGAACTGATCTCGTTTTTGCTGAAGCAAGGTCTCGGCGAAGCCACCGATGTGCTGTTGATCGATGAAGCCTTGTGTGTCGGTTGCGATAATTGCGAGAGGGCTTGCGCCGCCACGCATGGGGGAACGTCTCGTCTCGATCGGGCCGCGGGGCCCACGTTTGCAAACGTGCATGTGCCCACGTCGTGCCGGCACTGCGAAGACCCGCATTGCATGAAAGACTGTCCGCCCGATGCCATCCGGCGTTCGCCGAACGGTGAAGTATTCGTCGGCGATAACTGCATCGGTTGCGGAAACTGCGAACGAAACTGCCCCTACGGAGTGATCCAGATGGCAGGACCACCCGCCGAGTCGCCTTCGCTCGTGTCGTGGCTTTTGTTCGGCGGTGAAAAGGGCGATGTATTCGGCGAGTTTCGGGGACTCGGTCGCGAGACGCACAACAATAAAGATGATGCGCAGGGCGCGCCAAAGACCGTCAAAAAAGCCGTCAAGTGCGATATGTGCAAGGGACAGGATGGCGGTCCGGCTTGTGTACGGGCGTGTCCGACCGGTGCTGCGCTGCGCGTGAGTCCCGAGGAGTTCGTGACGTTCGTCCAGCAGGAAGCGTCGAGGTTCTGAACGTGCACGAGTCGATGCTTGAATATGCCAGCCGTCGCTACCTGAAGATCGCCCTTGGGTTGTGCCTCGCTTCGGTCGTGGCGTATGCGTGGCACGATCCATTGTCGCCCCCGAACGGTGGAACGTGGTTGGGCTATACGCTCGGAGGGGTCGGTGCCGCCCTCATTCTTTGGTTGACGGCACTCGGCGTGCGAAAGCGCAGTTATTCCTCTTCGCTCGGCACGCTGCGCGGTTGGACAAGTGCGCATGTTTATCTCGGCTTGGCGCTCATCGTCGTGGCGACGCTCCACACCGGATTCCAGTTCGGTTGGAATCTGCACACGCTGTGCTACGTGCTCATGTTGGTCGTGATCGCAAGCGGCATCTTCGGGCTCGTCGTCTATCTTCGCTATCCGACGTTGATGTCGGCCAATCGGGCGGGTCGCAAGCCGGATCTCCTTCTCGAGGAAATCGACGATCTCGATCAGCGAGCGTTTCGTATCGCCCGCGACATGCCGCGTCGTTTCGGCGATGCGCTGCGCTCCAATCGAGAAGAAACGCGCCTCGGCGGAAGTGCGATGGCCATTTTGCGAGGGCTCGATCTTTCGATGATCGAGTTGCCCAACGCGAATGGCGGATCGACGCGTGCATCGAACGCCGAGCAAGCCGCATTGCTCGCGTGGCTGGGTGACGAGCTTGCGCGCAGCACCGATGGCGACTCGACGCGGCGAATTGGTGATCTGCTCAGTGTGATCGCCACCCGCCGCAATCATCTGCGTCGACTGTGTCGCGATGCCCAGATCCGCGGCTGGCTCGAAGTCTGGCTGTACGTCCATGTCCCTGCGACCTTGGCACTGCTTGGCACGTTGATCGCACACGTGGTCAGCGTGTTCCTCTACTGGTGAAGTCATGCGCATCCTGATCCGAACACTCGAGATGGGATCGTCCGGCGTGACGGCAGCCCGTGATCGAATCGTCGACGCAGAGTCGATCGGATTCGGCCGAGCGACCGATCAGTCGATTCAGTGCAACGATCCCCGTATCGCGTTGCAGCATGCGCGCTTTGCGCGATCGGACGGCGGCTTGATGTTGTCGTGCGTTCCTCCGGCCCAGGCGGAGGTGAACGGGCGGCTCTGTCGAAGCGCGAACCTGAAGGTCGGAGACGAGGTCAGCCTCGGACCGATGTTGATCAGGGTGCTCGAGGCGCCATCGGACGTTGATGCCGCGATCTCGGTGGAGCGGGACGCGCGAGAGTCGACCGTGGCAGACGACGCACCAATGCCGAAGTTTGCGACCACCCTCGAAGAGGTGGGGTGGCGCAGGCGACCGTGGGCGTGGATCGGTATCACGATCACATTACTGCTGGGGCTGATCGTTCCGTGGTTATTCATCGCGAAGGGCGATGCGTCGTCCGCGTGGTTGCGCGCGAGTGTGTTACCGAGTGATCAGCAGTGGAGTTCGGGCGCGCTGCATTCTGCGCATGGAAACCTCGAAGGGGAGTGCGAGGCCTGCCACGTTCAGCCCTTTCGGCGCGTGAGGAACGAACAGTGCCTCGACTGCCACGCGGCCACGTTGCATCAGCATGTTCCCGCCAATCATCCTGAAGCAGCAGATATGAGTGCTGCGCGCTGCACGAGTTGTCACGTCGAGCACGATCAACCGTCGAGCCTCGTGCAACGCGATACGCGGCTCTGTACGGATTGTCATGCTGCACCCACCGATCACCGCATCGGGACGAAAACGATGCCCGTCACCGATTTCGTATTGCAGCATCCCGAGTTTCAAATCAGCCTGCTGACTGCGCCTGATTGGCGCGTGACGCGTGCCCGTCTCGAAGGGGCCGCATTGGTCGAGCGGTCCAATCTCGAATTCACCCACGCTGCGCATCTCGAGCCGAAGGGGATCAAGGCGCCGCAGGGGAAAGTCGTGATGGGTTGTGCGGATTGCCATGTGCCGAACGAGAGCGGACGCGGTTTCAAAGAAATCACGATGGAGCAACACTGTGGCTCGTGTCATACCTTGGGGTTCGACCCGGCGGAACCGCAGCGTCAGGTTCCACACGGTGATCCGAAGCTCGTGCTGCAGACGCTGGTCGATCATTACAGTCGCCGTTATTTGAGTGGTTACAGTGATTCTTTGGCAGCGGTCGATGGGGTGACACCACCGGGCGCCTCGTTGAGTGCCGCCGCGCGGGCGCGGGTGTTGGGCAACGCCAGGCAGCGGGCCAACCAAGTGGCGACCGATCTCTTCGAGCGACGGGCGTGTGCCGAGTGTCATGCCGTCACTCGAACGGGGACTACGAACGATCCGGCGTGGATCGTCGCTCCGGTCAAACTCACCCAGTACTTCATGCCGAAAGCACGCTTCGATCACGCGGCTCACGCGTCGGGACAGGCGACCTGTGACACCTGCCATGCGGCGCTCGAGTCGAAGCTATCGAGCGATGTGTTGATGCCATCGATCAAGGTGTGCCGTGACTGTCATGGTGGCGAGAGCGGCACGGAAGGTGGCGAGCAACGGATCGCGAGTTCCTGTGCGACGTGTCACGTGTACCACGATGAGCGCGAGCCGAAATGGATTCGACAGGCGACGGTACGCGAATGAGACGGTTCGTGTTGACCTCGATATGCGCAGCATTGCTCGTATCCTGCGGCGGCGGAGGTTCAGGCACGTCGACGACGACAGTGAGCGGATCTGCGACATCGCCGTCCGGATCAGTGTCCTGTGAGGGGAGTTGTGCGAGCGCCGGTACGTTCCTGTCGATTACCGATGTCGAGACCGTTATTTCCCGCGGCGTGGCCGAGGCGCAGGCGAGGGGTGTCAAAGCGACCATTGCGGTAGTCGATCGCGTCGGAAATGTGCTGGCTGTCTTTCGCATGACCGGCGCACTCGAAAACGTGACGATGCGGACTCCAGAGGCCTCTGCACCGACGTTGAGCGGTGGCTTCGAGAACGTCGAAGTCATTCCTGCAACGATGGCGGCGATCGCCAAGGCCGTGACTGGCGCTTATCTCTCGAGCGAGGGTAACGCCTTCAGTACGCGCACGGCGAGTCAGATCATCCAGTCGCATTTCAATCCGGGTGAATTATTGACGCCAGGCGGTCCGCTGTTCGGCGTTCAGTTCAGCCAACTTCCGTGTTCCGACGTCTCGTTGCGTCAAACGTCTGTCGAGGCGGATGCGGGACCCAAGCGATCGCCACTCGGTCTCGCCGGTGATCCCGGCGGTTTCCCCTTGTACCGATCAGGGACGCCGGTTGGAGGCGTGGGCGTCGTTGTCGATTCGGTCTACGGCATCGACCCAAACGTGCTCGATATCGATCGTGATACCGACGAGGCGGTGGCGTTTGCGGCGGCCGGTGCCCTGGCAGCACCTGAGGACCGTCGAGCGGACCGGATCACTGCCGACGGCAAGACCTTGCGATTCAGCGATATTCGTTTCGATGATCTTCGCTCTCGGATCGACGCACCGCCTGCCTTCGATTCTTTGAAAGGCAGTGCAGGGCAACTCATCGAGGTGCCGGGCTACAACGGTATGTCGGTGCGCGCAGGGACTGCCTTCGGTCAGTCGCGCTCGGGAATTCGATCCGACAGTCAGGACTACCCAGGACTCGATGCGTTCGTGCTCGTCGATGCAGTCGGTCACGAGCGTTATCGTCCTCGCTCGGGAACGGATGGCGCCTCGGCGCTGACGGCCAACGAGGTGCGTGCTCTTTTGTCGAGTGCGCTGCGGGTGGCGAATCGAAGTCGGGCGCAGATCCGTCGCCCTCTCGATACCCCTGCGCGGGTGTCGATCTCGGTGGTCGATTCGCAAGGAGAAATCTTGGGGCTCGTCCGCTCACGGGATGCGCCGGTGTTCGGGATTGACGTATCGGTGCAAAAGGCGCGCGGTGCGGCGTTTCTCTCCTCGACGACCGCGGCCGATCGGCTGAATGCGTTACCGCCCGCGGTCTATCTCGATCGCACGCTGGTTCGTTTACGCGAAGAGTCGTTGGGGCAGTACGTCACAGCGCTGCGACGTTTTCTCGGACTGCCGAATGCACTCGCCGATGGCAGCACGGCCTTTTCCGCGCGTGCGATCGGGAATCTTGCTCGCCCGAACTATCCCGACGGCGTGGATGGAAATCCGTTCGGTCCGCTCTCGCGCGCGCCGGGGCAGTGGAGCCCGCTCAATACCGGATTGCAGATGGACCTTGTGCATAACGCCGTGATTCAGCATGTAGCGTTCGTGCGCGGACTGACAGCAGATACGCCAAATCAGTGCGGCGGGGTGGGTGGGTTCGATCGCGGCTTTGGGGTCGGTGGAGCCGCCCGTATTTTGGCCAATGGCATACAGGTTTTCCCGGGTGCCGTACCGATCTATCGAGGCGACCAACTCGTCGGTGCGATCGGCGTCTCGGGCGATGGTGTCGATCAGGACGACATGGTCGCGTTCCTGGGCGTGGCGCGTTCGGGACTGACGGGCAGCACTGCGCCAAATAATGCGCCGCCTAGCCGACGCTCGGACCAGCTGGTGCCGAACGGCGCGCGATTGCGATACGTCAGTTGTCCGCAAGCACCGTTCCTCGACTCGAATGAACAGGAGCCCTGCAGTGGTCTTTGATCGCGCGTGGCTTTGGGTTCTGCTCGGCGGTGTGCTCATCGGCGCGGTGAGGGCAGAGGAGCCTTGCCCATCTCCGATCCCGGCCGACTCCGGTCGCCGAAGCCCGACTGTTCCGGTCATCCCGTATGAGCCCGATCCCTGTGATCCGTCACGAATATCGCCAGCACCCTTGGAGGAAATCGGCTCGCTGCAGGGGTTTCCGGACAGATGGCGTATCGTCGAAGCGATTGGTATCAAAGAAAACTTGCTCGATCCGTACCACGGATACAATCGGCTCAAAGGCGATCGCCCGCTGTTCGGCGAAGATTGGTATCTCGCCTTCATTGCAACGTCCGATACCGTGTTCGAGCCGCGTTCGTTCCCGTTGCCTGTGGGCGGCCCTGTGACGGCGCGACCCGGATCCACGGATACCTTCGGCAGTCCGAAAACCGAAATCTGGGCGCAGACCTTCGCCATCGAAACGGTTCTGTACCAGGGCAACACCACGTTCAAGCCGCCCGACTGGGAGTTCCGCTTCACTCCGGCGTTCAATCTCACCCGAGTCTCGGCGGACGAGCGAGGCTTGCTGCGGGCGCCCGCGGATGCCTCGACAGTGCGCTACGACTCCGCAGTCGGATTGCAGGCTGCCTTCGTCGACCGACACCTTCGAAACGTATCGCCGAACTACGACTTCGACAGTATCCGCATCGGAATCCAGCCGTTCACGTCCGACTTTCGTGGTTTTTTGTTGAACGATGCGATGTTCGGCGCTCGGTTGTTCGGCATCCGTTCGAGCAATCGCTATCAATACAACTTGGCCTGGTTCCGTCGACTCGACAAAGACACCAACAGCGGATTGAACGATGTCTTTTCTCGTGGGCTCGCATCGTTCCGAGACGACGATGTGTTCGCGGCCAATGTGTACGTGCAAGACTGGCCGACACTCGGCTTCTTCACGCAAGTGACAGCAATTCACAACCGAAATCGTGAAGGCGGGCAGGTTCAGTACGACGACAACGGCATCATCCAGAGACCTTCGTCGATCGGTGTCGAGAGGTCCGGCGACTACGATGTCACGTATCTCGGCGTCTCCGGTGACGGACACCTGGGGGGTCTGAACCTCACCGCCTCGGCCTACCATGCCGTTGGCGAGGCCGAGCGCGGCACGTTCGTCGATCGGCCCCAAAAAATTAGCGCCTCGTTCGTCGCGGCAGAGCTCTCGAAGGACTACTCGTGGGTCCGTCTACGCGGTTCCGTAGCTTGGGGCTCAGGTGACTCCGATCCGTTCGATGGGCGAGGCGAGGGCTTCGACGCCATTTTCGAAAATCCGCTCTTCGCCGGAGCGGATACCAGTTTCTGGATACGCGAGCCGGTGCCGTTGATCGGCGGCGGACGCGTTTCGCTATCCGGTCGGAATGGCATGCTGAATTCGCTTCGCTCGTCCAAAGAATTCGGCCAGTCCAACTTCGCCAACCCGGGGTTGGCGCTTATCGGGGTCGGGGCGGATATCGACCTGACCCCGACGCTCCGCGTGAGTACCAATGTGAATTGGCTGCAATTCGTGGACACGGCCACCTTGCGTGTGGCGCGCGCTCAGGGCGACATCGACAAAGAGATCGGCCTCGATGCCTCGATTTCGGTGATCTGGCGACCGCTTGCGATCCAAAACGTCGTAGGGCGACTGTCGGTGGCGACCTTGGTTCCCGGCGCGGGATACCGTGATCTTTTCGCCGACGACCTGTCCTACGCGGTGCTCGGTAATCTCGTGCTGACTTATTGACTCTTCCCATGAAAAAAATTCTCACGGCCGTCTTCGCGTTCTCCGCTCTCGCACTGTTGCCGGGATCGGTTGACGTGGCGAGCTCGGCTGAAGGCCTCAAGGCTGTCGAGCGGACGTATTGGACTGCGCCTCCGGCGCCGGCAAGGCAGACACTTGATGAGGCGGCTTCGAAAAGCGTCGGCTGCAACGACTGTCACACCAAGACCGATCAACCGACGATGCACGCCAACCCAGGCGTGGTAATCGGCTGCACGGACTGCCATGGCGGTTCGGCGAGCATTCGATGGATCGGATCGAACGACAGGGACACTCAACAACGAGACCTCACTTATGCGGCCGCACGAGATGCCGCCCACGTGTTACCCAAGTACCCGTCTGCTTGGCATCACCCATCGAGCGCCAATCCGGAACGGACCTATGCCCTGCTCAACAAGGAAGCAAACGAGTTCATCCGTTTCGTGAACCCGGGTGATTACCGCGCTGCCGATGATGCGTGCGGCGCCTGTCATGCCCGCACGATCGCCGATGCCAAGCGCAGCCTGATGGCGACCGCGACGATGTTTTGGGGCGGCGCGGCCTACAACAACGGCCTTCTGCCCTTCAAAAATTACATCCTCGGCGAGAGCTACACAAAAGATGGAGAGGCCGCCATTCTCGAGGGCGCGAGGACGACCGCTGAGCAGCGGGACCGCCATGAACTGATCGAGCGGATCTATCCCTTGCCTCGATGGGAGAACCTGCCGCCCGCCGATATCTTCAGGGCGTTCGAGCGCGGGGGTCGCAACATCACCAATCTGTTTCCCGAGACCGCGATCCCCAATGCGATCGGGCAAATTCAGCGACTCGAAGAGCCCGGGCGGCCGGACGTCAAACAGTCGAATCGCGGGCCGGGCACGGGGGGTCGAATTGCCGTACCGGTGCTCAACATTCACAAGACCCGCTTGAACGATCCGCTGATGTGGTTCATGGGTACCAACGACAACCCCGGCGATTTCCGATCATCCGGCTGTACGAGTTGCCATGTCGTCTATGCGAACGACCGCGATCCGAGACACTCGGGTCCGTATGCAAAGTTCGGGCATGACGGTCGGACGCAAACTTCGGACCCGACGATTCCCAAAGATCAGAGTGGGCATCCGCTCACGCATGCCTTCACCCGTTCGATCCCCACCAGCCAATGCATGATCTGCCACATGCATCAGCCGAACATGTTCATCAACTCGTTCCTCGGCTACACGATGTGGGACTACGAGTCGGATGCCGCTGCCATGTGGCCCTCGGAGCAGCAGTTCCCGACGCCCGAGAAAATTCGGCAGGTGCTTGACCGAAATCCGGAGGGCGCCGCGCCGCGGGGGAAGTGGGCGGATCTCGAGTTCTTGAAGGGGGTAAGTGACCTCAACCCGCAATTGAAAGACACTCAATTTGCGGATTATCACGGACACGGTTGGAACTTTCGCGCGGTTCACAAGCGCGACCGAAAGGGCAATCTGCTCGATGCCGAGGGACGGATCATCGACCACGACGATCCTCTGAAGTGGAAGAAAACCGTGCAGATGTCTTCGATTCACGTCGACGTCGGCATGCATTGCGTCGACTGCCATTTTGCACAGGATTCCCACGGCAACGGTTATTTGCACGGGTCCGTCGCCGCAGCGGTCGAAATCGATTGCAAAGATTGTCATGGCACCACCGCAGCGACGGCGACACTGCGTACCTCGGGTCCTGCTGCATCGAAATCGGGCACCGATCTTGCGCGCATTCGCAACCCTGACGGAAAACTGCGATTCGAATGGCGCGGCGATACGCTCGTTCAAAGATCTGCCGTGACTCCGGGGCTCGAGTGGCAAGTATCGCAAGTGAAGGACAGCGTCACGCCGGGCAATGCGCACTACAACGCCAAAGCGGCGCGCGCGAAGACGATGGCCAAGGGCGCCAAAAATCAACGCTGGGGCCCCGATATTCCGTGGGCGATGCTCGCCCACAACGACGACAAGATGGAGTGCTACACCTGCCATACCCCGTGGACCACGAGCTGCGGGGGATGCCATCTGCCGATCGAGGCGAACGCCAAAACGTCCCGCCACCGCTACGAAGGTGGCGAGACACGAAACTTTGCGACCTACAACCCCCAGGTGCTTCGCGAGGATGTCTTCATGCTCGGTTGGCGTGGTCCGAGCGAAGGGGGAAAGATGGCGCCGGTCCGGTCATCGTCCGCGCTCGTGTTGTCGTCGACGAACGCGAACCGTGAACGTATTTATGTCCAGCAGCCGCCGATTGCGGCATCGGGGTACAGCTCGCAGGCGATGAATGCGCATTATCCGCATACCGAGCGCAAGACCGAAACAAAGACCTGCAGTGACTGTCATCTGGCCAAAGAAAACGACAACAACGCCATCATGGCGCAGACACTGGGTTTCGGGACGCAGTTCATGAACTTCGCGGGGCTCAATGCGTGGGTGGGCACCGAGGGCGGAGTGACGGCGATCGAGGTCACCGAGTGGGATGAACCGCAGGCGGTCATCGGGAGTTACCTGCATCGGTACGCTTACCCCAAGTGGTACTCAGACCATCTCGGTCGAGATCGTGAGCTGCCGCGGCTGAGTGCCCTCAAGGGCGATGCGGTCGGCTGTGTGCAGCTTCGTGGCGAATATGTGTTTTCTGCAGAAGGAAAACGCGGTCTGCGTGTACTGGATGCCGCGGGTATCGCGAACAAGGGTCTCAGCCAAAAACTGATCAGCGCGCCGTTTTCGCCGCTCGGTCACGACACGCGAGTCAAGACCGCGAATGCCACCTGTGTAGCCTTGGCGACCACTCAGCCCGTCCATCCGCCGCGCAATGAGGGCGATCTCATGCGCAAAGAAAATCTGGAACAGCCGTTCCTGCCGATCTACAACTTTGCGGTGATCACGGATTCGGTCGAGGGGCTCGTACTCGTCGACATCAATACGCTCGCCGATGGCGAGTTCAGGAACAACTTTCTCAAGCGTTTCGTGACTTGGAATCCGGACGGCAAGTTGACCGGCGCCCGCCATCTCACCGTCGCCGGCAACCTTGCTTATGTCGTGACCGATCGTACGGTCGTCATCACCGATTTGTCGGTGCCAAGCACGCCGAAGATCGTCGCTGAGATACCGTTCGAATCGCCGCGTGCGGCGGCACTGCAGTTTCGGTATCTCTTCGTCACGACAGCGCGTGGATTCGAGGTGGTCGATGTCACCTCACCAGCACGTCCCAAAAGGCTTTCTCAAGCAACGGTGACGCTTGCCCAAGCGGGCGGATTCACGGTCGCGCGGACGTATGCGTATGTCGCCAATGGCTCTGAGGGGATGGCGATCATCGATGTCGAGCGCCCCCATGCGGCGCGACTCATCCAAACGTGGAACGCCGATGGCCGACTCGTCGACTCGAGAGACGTGATGATTGCCTCGACGAACGCGTCGTTGTTCGCATACGTTGCCGATGGAAAAGGGGGCTTGAAGGTGGTGCAGCTGACGAGTCCGTCGACCCAACCCAATTTTTATGGCTTCAGTCCGGCGCCGCGTCCGGAACTGATTGCGTACAAGCCAACGAAATTGCCCGCACTCAGCCTCTCGCGCCCACTCGAGCGCGATCGAGCGGTCGATGAAAGCGGCGGTCAAGTTGCCGTGTTCGGTCGCAGGGGATCACGGCCGTTCAACCTGCAGGAGATGCGGCGTCTCTATCTCGATGACGAGGGTGAGCCTTGGTTCGTCGAAGACATTCCTGCGATGCGGTCGGTCAAGGGGAGCGCCACGCGATGACATGGGCAAAGCTTTGTCGGAGTTGGATCGCCGCAAGTGTGGTCACGGTATCGACGGCCGGTTTGACCGTCGGAGTTGCGGCCGAGGACAGCACGCAGCGTCATGAGGGGGTCGCCACCTGCGCGTCGTCGCTGTGTCACGGGTCGAGTCAGCCGCTCAAGGTTTACGATCGTTCGCTGCAGAATGAGTACACCACGTGGTCGCAGTTCGATCCGCATTCCAAGGCTTACAAGACGCTTCTGAATGCCCAGTCGAAAGAAATCGCGCGAAGAATGGGTCTCGGGCCGGCCCATCAGGAGGCGGCGTGTCTGGCCTGTCATGCCGATGCAGTGCCCGCTACTCGGCGCGGCGCAAGATTCCAGCTCGACGATGGCATCGGCTGCGAGGCATGCCACGGTGGCGCAGAGAAGTGGCTCGCCACGCACCATCAAAGTCCGAAGGTCTCTCGGCGCGAGAGCCTCGCCAAAGGACTACGTCCGTTGGAACGACCCGAGGTGCTCGCGAGTACCTGTCTTGCATGCCACGTCGGGGATCAAGATCGTTTCGCCACCCATCGCATGATGGCGGCGGGGCATCCGCGACTCGTCTTCGAACTCGATACCTATCGCGAGTTGTGGCGCACGAGCGGCGGGCGCGAACATTATCCACGTGACTCCGGAAATACTGCCTCGTCGTTGTGGATCGCAGGCCTCGTTGCGTCGTCCCGTCGGCAGTTGAATCTGATCGAACAGCATGGGACCGGCCGACTTGGCCCCATTCCCGATTTCGGGGTGTTTGCGTGTCATTCCTGTCACCGCGACCTGCGATTGACCGCATGGGGCGGCGCGAGCGCGGCTGGCACCGAGCCGGGCGCACTGCGATGGCAGGACGCTCATCTACTGGTGTTGCAGCGTGTCGCGGCAGCGTTGCCCTTGGCGGCTAGCTCGGATCTCGACCGAGCGATCGTGGCCTTACAGAAGGCGGCGCATGGAGATTCCGCATCATTACGGATCGCGCTGACGCAAACCCGCGAGGCTTTGTTGGCCGTGGAGCGGCAGTCGAGCTCAATGAATTGGTCCGTCGCACAGATGAATGCGGTCATCGATGCCCTCGTGGATGCTGCCCGTCGAGGGGAGTTTTCCGACCCTGCGGCAGCGGAGCAGGCGGCCATGGGCATGGTGGTGATCTTGGCGGGCCTCAAACGTGATCGAGTCAAGCGTGCCGAGATCGATCGGCTCTTCGATGATCTACGAGACGATAACGCCTTCGATCAGCGGCGGTTTGCCAAGTGGATGTCCGCGCTCGGAATACGTGAATAGCACGGCGATTCACTTTTTTGATCGATCGCGCTCAGAGCAGCTTTCGAATGGCGACGCGAAACTCCTCGGCGCTTTTCTTGCCCTGAATTCGGCTGACGACTTTCCCATTTCTGTCGATCAGATACGTCGTCGGAACGACTTCGTTCCATGCTGGGTCGACCACGCTCGCGAGCTCGTCCATCTCCGCACTTTGGCGTGCATAGGTCAAAAATTTCGGAAAATATTTTTTCCGGAACCTTTCTACCTCAGCCGCGTTGGGTGACGGATCATCGACGGCGACACCGATCAGCACCACTCCGGATTTACTGACCTCATCCGTGACGGCGATGAGATCGGGAATCTCCCGGAGGCAGGGCACGCACCAGGTTGCCCATAAATTTAGGATGACGATCTGACCCCGTTCTTTTGCCAAGACCTCTTTGAACGCGTCAGCCCGAATCGGCTTGGTTGGTGTCTCGGCATGCGAAGTTGCGACACTTGCCGCCAACCACGCAACGGCGAGTATGAGAGAGCGGTACGACATCAGGATTACTTTGACGAGATCGTCGTCGCCCAAACGCGATTGGCCTGATTCCAAACCAATTGGAAATTGCCGTCGGGTCGGACTGCCGCCGCAGGGTGCTGAGTCAGGCCAGGGCTCGAGTCGAGTTCTCGAATGTCGCTGACAGGCTCGCCAGATAGGTCATAGAGGCGATAGAAGACGCGCCTGGGTGCGCTGCCGACTTTGGCATGCCACGCCAACAGCACTCGCGAGCCGTTGACCGCGATGGTCGGCGCGTCCGAGACCGCCGCGGTCGGATGTACGAGCCCGCGTGATTTGAAAGACTTTCCGCCATCGCTCGACACGGAAAAAATCACTCCCGGCGTGGTTTCGCCGCCGCTATGTACGGCAGCGAAGATCTTCGTGCCGTGAGTGGCGACGACCGTCGGCTTGAGAGGGCATCCTGCGATTTGCCATGGGGCATCACCGATGGATTGGCGATCGATGATTGTCTTGTCCGATGACGAGAGCGACATGACGGTGGCCGGCCGGAAGCTGTCTTTGTCGACCTGTCGCGAACCCAGAATAATTTCCGACCGTGAATTGGCGACCGCCGTCAGCTGACAACAGGGGCAGACGCCGGTATCGACCAATCGCTTTTCAGTGGAGAAGGTCTTTCCGTCATCGCGGGACGACGTGCTGTACAAGGCTCCCGAGTCGCTGTTCGGTTGCATGTGACGGGTATCGATCCAATACACGTGCACGCTGCCGTCCGGCGCTGCCGCCATGGTTCCGAACGCGGCTGCGCTGGCAAAACCGCCGTGTATGACGTCACTCATGTCTTGGTCCGTGATCGCCGAAAGTCGTTGCGGAACTTCGAATGACCGACCGCCATCAATGGAGCGTGCGTAGTGGGTGGTCAGCAGCGTTTTCTTCAGGGTGGGATGTACGTCGTTCGCGGCGTATGAGATGTGCCACGTCCCATTGGGCGTACCCACTACACGCGGCCGGCTGACCTGTTGGCCCCATACGGCTCCTGAAGAGGCGTTGACTTTCACGGGCGTTGCGAAGGTATTTCCACCATCTTTGGAAACGGCGATATAGACGTCGGTCACGGCGAGATGACGGTCGTGTTGATGTTCACCGTCACCGGCATGTTGCGGTGAGCGGTCTACCCACAGCACCACGACTTCGCCCTTCGAGTTGACCGCGATATCTGCCGCAGCCGCCTCGTGTTCTGCCGGGGAGATTCCGAACGGATCGGCGATCCCCGAGACGCTCCACATGGCGATCATCATCGCCCACAAAGTGCTGCAAAATTTCATGGTTGGTTTCCCGTTCTGATTTTTTTGAAGATGGTGCTGACGATCGAGATGAAATAAAAAACGAATCCGACATTGAAGAACAAATGGTGGATATGAAGAAGCAGAGGATTCCCGGGCACGGTCTCGTGCGTGGTCATGTCGTGAGATTCCGCACCGATCCCCAGCAAGACGAATACGCCCTTCAAGATGAGCCCGCCGAGACCGAGCAGTGCCCCGACGACACTCGAGGCGGCAAGAAAATGTGCGCCGTACAACCACGCCTTGATTGCGAGTCGTTCCCCCATATCCGGAGGCTGCTTGCTCTGAGATGGCGCCGTCAAGAGTGCTACAGTCTCGTCCACCTGTCGGAAAACGGTGTGTCGCATGCCGAACTGCGTTTGCGCATTGATTTTGGTCATCGGGGCCTGCGTTACGGCCCATGCCGAGGCCGTCCCTCGCTTTTCACGGCTCTTGCTGTCGAAGCCGCCAATTGGTGGACAACCTTCCGTCACGCTAGAGCCGGAGCGGGGCTTCGTCGTGACCTGGCAGAGTAGTCGAGACGGTATCACCTCGCTGCATTGGTTGACGCTCGACCGTGAGGGTCGTTCGACGGGAGAGGGGTTAATTGCCGAGGGAAAAAACTGGTTCGTGAATTGGGCAGATACGCCTTCGTTGACCGTGCTGGATAACGGCGATTGGGTCGCGTTTTGGCTCGAGCGAAATGACGTCGAGAATCCGGAAGGCTACGACATCCGCTTGGTGCGATCGACCGATCGAGGCAGGAGTTGGTCGACGCCTCTCTCCCCGCATCGCGACGGCACCAAAACCCAGCATGGCTTCGTCTCGATGGTCGCTGAAGGTGACGATCGAGTGCTGATTTCCTGGCTCGATGGGCGACTTGCCGAGACGATTGAAAATGCAGCGACTGCTCACGACGATCATGATCACGAAAGTGCACCGATGACGCTGCGCTCCGCCGTCGTCGATCGAGCGGGCAAGCTCTCGGATGAGTTCGAGATCGATGAGCGGACTTGTAGTTGCTGTCAGACCGACATGAGTCGCTGGGGCCAAACAAGCCTCATCGCGTATCGCGACCGAAGTCAGGAAGAGATACGCGATATTTCCGTCGCTCAAAAATCATCGACCGGTTGGAGCTTGCCGAGACGCCTTCACGAGGATCATTGGAAAATCGAGGGCTGCCCCGTCAATGGTCCTGCGATTACCCACAACGGCGAGCAGATGTTGGTGTTCTGGCCCACATTGGTAAACGAGCAGATGACACTCCGATATGTTCTTGCGGAGTCTCCCGAACAGCTGACCGTCAAGCCGGTCATGCACGAGTTGCAACTGCCGGTCATGCCGTCCGGGCGAGTTGATGCAGTTCCTTGGCAAGACGGGTTTTCATTGATTTGGATCAGCCGCGCCCGGGACCGCCCCGCAGTGGAATACGCATTCGTTTATCCGAGCGGAAAACTGGAATTCGGCGAGCCGATCGCCGAACCGGCGTTACGTGGGCGGGCGACGGGATTCCCGCGCGCTGCAAGTGATGGAAAATCGATGCTCGTTGTCTGGCCGGAATTGGATAACGGCGTCCCCGTGATCGGAATGGCACTGGCACGATAACTTTGCCAATCTTGACGCATCTTTACTGGTAACGCCGTTCAGGGCGTACTTCAATGGCGATACAAAGATAAATCGATCTTTGGGATTTTCGTTGAAGAGGCCGACGATGCGAGGACGAGCGAGCTTATTCATTTTTTTGATTTTTCTCTTCACCACCACGGCGTGTGGGGGAGGTGGAGGAGGTTCCGCGGCGAGCGGTGGAAATACGCCGCCCGCGGTGTCGCTCCCGGCGATCTCCAGTTTCGCTGCGAACCCTGCAAGTCTCACCGCTGGGCAATCGTCGACACTTTCGTGGACGACTTCGGGCGCCACCAGTCTCACCATCGACAACGCCATCGGCGATGTCACGGGCACGACGAACAAGGTGGTGACGCCCACGACCACCACAACCTATGTACTGACGGCGCGTAATTCGGCGGGGAACGTCACGGCCTCTACTACCGTCACGGTGACGCCTGCTAGTACAGCGCCTTATCCCTCCGGGCTCAGCGACGCGACGATCCAGGTGAACGGAGTCGTCCGTGATTATCGTGTGCATGTCCCTGCGGGGGTCACTACCGCGCCGACGGCTGTGGTGCTCGTACTGCACGGCGGCGGCGGTGAAGGTCTCAACATCGCCAATACGGGTGCACATCCTTTGTCAGTGTTTCGGTCTGTCGCCGATCGAGAAGGGTTCGTGGTGGTTTACCCCGGGGGCTTGCCCGCGCGCGACGGTAGTGCGGCATGGTCCGATTGCCGTGCCGACAATGACGTCGCGAGCGATGCCGATGACATCGGATTTCTGGACGCCCTGATCGAGAGGTTGCGTAGCCAGTACAAACTGCCTTCGACCAAGATTTTCATGACCGGGGGTTCCAATGGCGCGCAGATGACGCTCGCATACGCGATCACGGGAGCCAATAACGTCGAGGCGGTCGCAACGTCGAGTGGAAATCTTCCGCAAAATCCGAAGCCGGGTGCGTGCAGCGGCGCACCATCCCGTCGAGTTCCGATCCTGATGGTTCATGGAGCCTCAGACACCTTGATGCCTTACACCGGTGGCTGCGTCGCCAATCTTGGCGGAGCGTGTAACCGCGGCCGCGTCATCAGTGCCGAGGCGACGCGTGATATTTGGCTGAATACGAATGGACTCGCAGGAGTAGCGCCGGTTTCGACGCGGGTCGATCTGGATGTCAACGATGGTGGTCCCGCGAATCGATTCGTCTATTCGGGGAGTTCGCCGGTCGAGTGGTGGCGTCTCGACGGTGCAGGGCACACTGCAGCGAGTCGAATCGTGCTTGTTCCCGCCAATGCAGATCGAGGCATACAGAATCGCGATATCGAGTTTGCCGAAGTCGCGTGGTCATTCTTCAAAACTCGCCTGACGTCAGCAACTTCCTCTGCACCGAGTGCTGCCGCGCTACAGGCAGCGCGCGACTATAATTTTTCCGTCGGCGGACAAACGTTGATCGTGATGCACAACGGCGTCGTCATCGAAGAGTCATACGGGAACGGCGGCGCGGCGGATCGGATCCAGCTGCTTGCGAGTGGCACCAAGGGTTTCACCGGGCTGCTCGGCGCCCTCGCAGCATCCGAGGGCCTGATCACGCTCGATGAGCCTGTCGCGCAACGCGCCCTCACTGAATGGCAGGGTGATGCTCGCAAGTCGAAAATCACGTTTCGCCATCTCTTGACGATGACGAGCGGACTCGAAGAACTTAACGATTTATCCGGCTGGAACGACTATCTGCCCGCGCGAGCAGTCAATGATCCCGGGACGGTCTTCGTTTACAGCGGAGATCCCAATATTTTCGGACTCGCACTCGAACGACGCCTCGGAGGAGAGTCGGTGGCCGATTACCTCAATAGAAAGCTGCTGCAGCCGCTCGGCATCACCTCGCTGCGATGGGGTACCAACTTCGCCGATGGGAAGCCACAGCTTTCAGGGGGTGCTTACGTCACAGCGCGTGACTGGATGAAGTTTGGCGAATTCATTCGTCGAACGATGGAGGGAAGTTGGACCGGTTCGTCGTTGCTGCAAAGGTCGATCTTCGATCAGGCGTTCACAGGTAATGCCGCACATCCAGCTTACGGATTTTATTGGTGGCTCAAGCGACCGGTGTCCTCAACGCTCGCAACGACCATCGATACCAACAACAAGAACCAGTTCACGAGGCAAATCAAGCCGATCATCGACGACCCACGTATTCCTGATGATTTCGTGATGGCGGCCGGAGCGTTCGATCAACGTCTGTATATCATTCCGTCGCGAGGCCTCACGGTTGTACGGAATGGTCCAGTCAACACTGATGCTTTCGATGATGTCCAGTTTTTGGGGAGGCTGCTTGTCAACTGATCGCACCGTCACCTCGATATCTTTCGCGCGACTCGCGGTGACCGTTGCGATCGTCTCGACGCTGTTATGGGTTAGCGCGACAAAAGCCGAGGTCCCTGCGCGGGAGTGGGTGACTCCGAAGATCGAGGCGCCCCGTGTTTCGTATCACAGCTTCGAGAGTCGCGCGGCCGGCGCCCGCGTCAGCTATCACCTTTATATGCCAGCGGGCTACGCGGTCGATGGGCAGCGTCGCTATCCCGTGGTGTATTGGTTGCATGGATCAGGCGGTGGGCTTCGCGGAATCCGACCGCTTGCCCAACTCGTCGATGACGCCATCGAAGCAGGGCGTGTACCACCGTTCCTGATGGTGTTCGTCAACGGTTTGCGACTTGGCATGTACGTCGACTGGAAAGACGGGTCTGTACCCCTGGAAACCCTTATCACCCGTGATCTCCTCCCTCATATCGATGCGAACTACCGCACGATCGCGACACGCGAGGGGCGGCTACTCGATGGATTCAGCATGGGCGGTTACGGTGCGGCGAGATTAGGATTCAAGTTTCCGGAGCTCTTTGGCTCGGTATCGATCGTCGGCGCGGGGCCGCTGCAAAACACCTTGACCCAGGCACCGCGAGCGAGCGGAAAGACCGCAGCCGACGTGATGCGTGAGGTCTACGGTAATGATCCCGCCCATTTCATCGCCGTGAGTCCGAGACAATTGGCGTGGGAGAACGCTGCCCGCCTCAAGGAACGATCTCGTGTGCGTCTCGTCATCGGCGATCGGGATAACACTTTCTCGAACAATCGGGACTTCCACGAACATCTCGTCGGTCTCGGTATCCCTCACGATTGGATCATCGTCGAAGGCATCGGTCACGATCCATTAAGGATTTTGCAGGCGCTCGGCGACCAACATTGGGCGTTTTATCGCGAGGCATTCGACCCAAAGTTTTCAGGTACTACCCGCGACTCGGCTCGTTAGGCGGTTGAGTTGCAGCGAGATATACTCCTACGGCATATCAGGTCGAATGCTCGACCTTGCTGCATGGAGTGTCTCTCTTGAAGGTCCAAGTTTCTCGATTATCTCGAATCGTCCTGGCCTCGGTGTGCCTCGCCCTCTTCGCGGCGTGCAGTCAGACAGATGATGCTTGGGAGACCACTGTCAGCACCGACACGCCCGATGCGTACGCATCCTTCCTCGAGCGCTTCCCCAAAAGCGAACATGCCGAGAAAGCGAGGGCTCGCCGCGATGCCCTCATCGACCAGCGTGATTGGAGCGTCGCTCGACGCGAAAATACGGTGGATGCCTATTCGAAGTATCTGTCGATACACCCTGAAGGGGTATGGAGCAAGCTCGCCGCAAGCCGACGCGACAAGCTGACGAACGTGACGAGTGAGGCCGAAACCGACATCGCGGTGCCCGAAGCGCCGGCGGTCGCCGATTCCGATGCGCCGATGGCCGCTGCGCCCGAAGCGCCGATCGCAGAGGCGCCCCAAGCGCCGGCGGCAACGGCCGCCCCTCCAGCGTCCGCAATCGTCAAACAGCCTGCTCCGACGAAAAAACACTTCGTCCAGCTCGGGGCGTTTTCTTCGACGGCTTCTGCCAGAAAGGGGTGGACCTTTCTGCAGCGTTCGTTCGTCGAACTCGCTGACCTTTCGCCGGTGATCGATGCGTCGCCGCTGCGCGGTTCCTCCCTTTATCGCCTGCGCGTGCAGCTCGCGAGCGACGAGGAAGCTGATCGGGTTTGTGCGGCGCTACTGCGGGGCGGCGAGGAGTGCATCAAGTCGGAATGACCCGACGAGACCCGACTCAGTTCACCGGGTTTCGCAGCTGCAACGACCAGATCACGGTTTGACGTGATTCGACCGAAGACGGGCTGAGCTCAAACACCGGCGCAGTCGAACTGCCCGCCGCGCGCGGCGTAATCAAGCCGTTTCGATCGACCTGATGTTCCGCCACGGACAGCGACGCGTCGCCGCCGCGAACCCGGCTCGTCACGCCGCCGTTGCTTTGCCCGATGACGATGAGCGTCTGGGAATTCCCCCGTGCAAGACCCTCTGCAGACTCGGCGATCCAACCGAGCGCACCGAGTTCGACGAGTGTGGTCGAGGTCGCCAGGGTGACACCGCTCGCCTCCACCTCCGTCGCCGACCCGAACTCGAGTGCGAGCCCCGCGTTTGGTCCAGAGGTCAGAACGCGAGATGAAATCTCGGTGGCATTGGAAAGGTCGATCGATCGGATCTCCCATCGATATGGGCCCGTCGCACTCGAGTCTCGATAGCGCACGAGCGCGAGCACCCGATCTTCACTCAAAGATTCGAGATCGAGAACCCGCAGCGAAAACTCGGTACTGCGGATCGGCATGGCGAATTGCCGCACGGCACTCGTCCGCGGGTTGAACCCGACGAGCCGGAGCAATCGCGCCGAATTCGCGGTGCGTCCACTCACGTTGAGCGCAGCGCCCAATGCGAACACGACCTCTCCACTGCTTGTGCGTACGGCGACACCACCGCAGCCAAGAGTGGGCTGCCGTGCTTCGAGTATCGCGGGCAGTCGTCGGTTTACATCGGGCAAGGCGCCGGCACTACCGGCCGGGCCGAGTCGTTGTACCGATTGGCCTTGGGCATTGAGCTGCAGAAGGAAAGGACCGCGACGATCACAGGCCCAATATGTGCCGGCGTCGCCCTCGATCACGCCCGCCGGATCAAGACCACGCTGATCGAATTCCGGTGACCGCGGTTGCAGATCTTCGTCGAGGTTGCGCCACCCGTCACTGCCGGAGGAGTCGGTCGGGGTCGGACGACCCGAGTAGGACACGCCGTCGGCCGTCTTCAGCGACGTCAATGAGACGAGATCTGCAGACGTAGAGGTCAAAGTAATCGTGCCGGCGGATGGTGAACTGTTCGTCGACGTACCGAGCAGCAACTCCGCCATCCGGATCGAGACGCCGTCGGAATACTTTGGCGCAGCAACCGAAATACCACGCGAGGTGATCGTACGCAGTTGCATGACGTTACCGGGTGTCCCCGAGATCAGGGACAGGCCAGCGCCGAGCGCCGGGCGCAGCCCACTCGGATACGCGCTCTTGAGCGATGCAGCGTTTCCCGAGTAAGGCATCAGAGAGGAATCGGGAACGCGCAGGACGTACTTCCGGATCTCGCTGACGGGTATCGAGGTGGAAGTCGGTGACTCGACCAGAACGCCGCGCGCCATCGCTTCGGCTTGCTCGGCGATGGCTCTGGCAGCCGCCGCAGACGGAATCTGCATGCCTGCGCGATAGCTGGAGGAGAGACGACTATCTCCTTTCAGATAGTCGACGAGCGAAGCGAGATCCGCATCGAAGGACGTCGCATTGAAATTGAGTGAGCGATTGGCGAGCGAAGGAGCGAGCTCGGAGGGGATCGCGATACCGTTGCCGACATCAGCATCGCCATCGAGTGTCATCAGGAACTGTACGCGGCGGATGGTGGTCGGTGACAGCAGCCCCCCATCGAGGCCGCCTTGGAAGTCTTTGAGCGACAAAGAAGAGGCCCCGGTGGCCGTACCGACCGTGATGGGACCGATCGAAAAGGTCAAAGTTTCGCAGGACGGGTTGCAGCGATAGGTGTAGCCCCCGGCTGAGCCCGTCGTACCGGATACCGTGGGTGTCGAGTACGACACGCCAGCCATCGAAAAATCGACATTCCTGCCAGAGAGCGGAGGCGTGTTCGAACTCGGGGGAGTATTGCCACCGCCACCGCCACCGCCACCGCCACCGCCGCAGGCCACGAGCAGCGCGCTGGCCACGGCCATCGTCGCCAAAGGACTGCCGCGCGTCATGATCGCGGCGGTGGGTCGAAGGGCTCGCAGCGGACCGCGCTGATCCGTGTGGTATCGAGAGTGAGGTTGGTCCAGACGCCTTGTCCGAGGGCCTCATCGAGCACCAAGGTGGCGGTGCCCGAGGACCAGCGGCGTCGATCCACACGATTGATGATGGCAAAGAAACGTTCGTTCACGGCATCGGTGCCGAGGTAGAGAAGATTGCCCGAGATGCGCAGCCGGAGGGGTGCCTCCTCGCTTTGGGTCGCGAGCGTGGTGTTCGACACCGTGACGGCCCGTTCACTCGTGCACACAAGTTCTGGGATGGCCCGCGATCGAGCGTCAGGTTTCGGTGGGGGTCTGCGCGCCTTGTCTGCCGGATCGGCGGCCCACGTGGTGGGCGAGGCCAGAAAACATGCCAAAAGCAGTAGGGCGACCGGACCGACGGTTGTCTTGAACCTCATGAAAGCTTCTCTTTGTACCCACTCGACCACACTATACTCCTCGCGTCCCTCAAGCCGAGGAGTCGCGCGACGACTGCTGAAGTGATGCTTAGCCCCGTCGGACTTCCACCCCCCTTACCCCTGCCGCGTGACCCCGAGTTGGTCGCCGCGACCGATCTCGCCATTGCCGTTCCCAAATCGGTCGGGGCCTCCGGGCGCTGGGAGGTCGGGTCGGTGTTGACGGCCAACGTCCGCTTTCAGAATGACGAAATGCTCCTGAAAATCGGCGACCACTTTTTCTCCAGTCGACCGATCCCGGGAGTTTCTGAGTATTCTCGACTCTCGATGCAGGTCGCCCGTGACCTGAGCGGTGCACTTACGCTCGTACCCCTGTTGCCGCTCGCCGGTACATCCGTTGCGCGGGTCGGTGGCGTGCCGTCGCCCGCCGCGTTGGTGATGACGGGTGAGGTCGCCCCTTCGGACGAGATGGCGAAAGTCCTCGAGACGCCGATGTTGCCCGTCGCGGGTCTGATGCCGTCTCGACCTGGACTCAATCCGGTGAGGTCGTTATCGGGTCGGTTACACCTGCCGAGTTCTTTGGCGGGTTGGTTGTTGAGCCCCGACGGCATATTGAATTCATCGGGTTCGACATCGGCCGCACAAGGTCTGCCATCGACCTCATCGGCCGTGGGTCTTGGAGCGTGGATGCAATCTTTGGCCGCCTCGCTCTCCCAGTCGGGTCTCTTCTTCGAGTCGCAGTTACGTGAGCGTCGACCCGTACCGATGGCCGATCTGAAACGACGCTTGCTCGAGATCATCGACACCCGTCGTGAGGGGCCCGCTGCGACCAAGGCCTGGTCGGCGCTCGATGATCTCGTGGGTCTTCAGAGCGCGGCGACGGCGGCCAATCGCAGCGGCGGATCCGTGTTTTCGTTCGTGTTTCCATCGCCCGACGGACTAGGGGGCTGGTGGATCACCCTAGATCAAAGCCCGCCGCAAAAAACGTTGGATTACTCGGGTGGAGACGGGCGTCGAGACGACGCGAACCAGCCGTGGCGCATGCGACTCGTCGGTATTTCATTGCCCTTCGGCGACATCGACATTCGAATCGAACAAGTCGGGCGGGCGGGGGTCGGGATCACGGTGCTCACCGATACCGCCAATCAGCAGACCCGATGGGACGAATCGAAAAGCGAACTGTCTCGTCGATTGCGCGATGCGGGACTCGATCTCGCGCGATGGTCGGTTATCGAACCGCAACACGACACGGTTCCGCCCATGGATCCGGGGCAGCTCCACTCGATTCGCGTATGAGGCCACGAGAATGAAGACCTCACGCGAAGATCGGGCCGTCGCGCTCGAGTATGGCAGTAACCCGGTGCCACTCATCGTGGCGACGGGTCGCGAGCGCATGGCTCAGGAAATCGTGGCCGAAGCGCGCCGGCAGGGTGTTCCGGTGATGCGCGATGCGGTGTTGGCCGCGAGGCTTTCCGAGCTGCCGCTCGATACGGTCATTCCGCCCGATGTCTATCGAGCCGTGGCCGTCGTCTTGTCGTGGGTGTATTGGATGGAAGGGCGGGAGCCGACAGAGGGCAGTTCCCGGCCCGAGTGACATCGTCAGGCGAGTTCGGCTCGCCGCGACAATCCGAAATCACGACCGCGTCCGCCCCGATCATAGAGGTGGAGATCTTCTTCGGGCTGCCGAAGCAGCGACACGATCTTTCTTTGGGCCGTCACGACCCGCGAGAAAACCTGATGGTTTCTCGACTGCAGGTCTTTGCAACGGTTGATGGCCACGCGCACTCTTTCGGCCTTCTCGGGATCGCGTCGAGTTTCGTCGATGCTCGTCTCGTCGCGGCTCAAGCGCTCGAGCAAATTGATCTTGGCATCTTTCTCGGACTGGATCGCCTCGAGCTCTTCGATGCCGTCCCCGATCAACCCGTTTCTGCTGCGCAGGATCGCGTTCTCGCGTTCGAGGATGTAGCAGATCGTTTGACAAAGAGTTTCGAGTTCTTCGAGACCCTCGGGTGCGCGGGGTTTCATGGCTTAGCCGAAATCTCCGAGTTGCTCTTCCAGCTCGCGGAATTTCTGGGCGAGGCGGTCTTCATCGATCGGAAAACGCCCTTCGGCGATTTCACGGCGAATGGAGTCGACGCGCGCCTGATCGAACTCCTCGTCGTCGGCTGAGCTCTTCACGGCCTGCAGCATGCCCTTGGCGGTGACAGAGATCCGGACGACGTCGGCCGTCGAGACCGGTATTTGAGCGGCTGCTGCCTTGGAGGAGGCCGCCTTCTGCTCACCGTTGATGACGGCAGAACGCGGCGAGCGCTCCGGAGCCGAGGTGATCGCTGCGTTTGATGAAAGTTTGTCAATGCTCATGAGGATTTACCCACTACTGGTGTCCACTTAGTCGACACGTGCCAAAGAGACTTTAGCTGCGTCGGACGCCATTGTAGAGGTCGATGCCCCTGGTGAACCCAGTCGGACCGAGCCGTCCGTTTGGACCTCGCCGCGTAGGCGGCGACCACTCTGCGGATTTTCGAGATCGATCCATTCGCCGATCTTGCCGTTCTCGAGGGCGAGCAGTTTTGCCGAGACGCGCCCACCCGAGAAATCGGACCATCCCATGATGATGCTATTTCTTTTGATGACGACCGCCGCGCGCAGATCGGCTCGACCGAGCGGATCTCCCTGGCGTACCGCCCGGGTCAGGGTTTGACCCACAACTTGTTCCGGCGATGAGAGGGTGACTGACGGACGAACCCCCGCACCCAGGGGTTGCTCGCGGATATCGCCACTCGTCAGACGATGCCCGAAGGGCAGGTCGCGTGTGGCGACGATCATGGCCGCTGGTTCTCGCCCAGTGACTTCTTTGGGTTCTGACGCTTCGGCGAAAGACAGTGCAACCAAGCGACGCGAACGCGGATCGCCGGGGCAGACCACCTGCACCGATTGACGACTGCCGAAGGCGAATCCCCACGCCCAGCCTGACGTGCAGTCGCCGAGCAGAATACGTCGATCGATCGACTGAGCTCGCGCGCTGCCCGAGGGCAGACCAAGGACTTCTTCGGCAAACGATTCGGCCGCCTCGGCCAACGACATCGACGACGCCCGACTCGTCTCGCTCGCCATCACGGACGCGATCGGCAGGACCGAAAGCGCGGCGATGGCAGAGAGGTTGACGAGCGGCCGCATCACTGGATGTTGCCGCCGACTTAACCCTGCCGCAGCAGGTTGAGGACGTACTGCTGAGACTGGTTCGCCTGCGCGAGCATCGCCGTACCGGCCTGAGCCAACACCTGCGCCTTGGCGAGGTTCGCGGATTCTTTGGCGTAGTCGGTATCGAGGATGCGAGATTTCGCTTCCTCGGTGTTCTCGACGATATTCATCAGGTTGTTGATGGTGTACTCAATGCGGCTCATGGTCGCGCCCATCTCGGCGCGCATCGTGTTGACGACCACCTGAGCCTTGTCGATGAAGTCGAGCGCCGTGATCGCATCTTTCGTGTTCGCGATGTTCACGTTGCTCTCGGAGTAGCGCAGGAACCCGAGGTTTTGGGCGTTCTGGCCAAACTTCACCGTGAGCGTCGTGCCGCTTGCGACATCGAACATTTCATAGCCTTCCGGCAAGCCCGCTTCCGTACGGATGAATTCGTAGTCGCTGTCTTCCTTCAATTGCTTGCGAAGATCTTCGATGCTCGTGGCGTTATGTGCCGAGAGCATGCGGTTACCGACGCGAAGTTCGAAGAAGTTGGGCTTGCTGGTCGGGACGGAGTCCTTGAACCAGGCAAATCCACTGAGATCGAAGGTCTGGGGACGATAATCCGTCGCCGTGCTGGAAAGGTTGACTATGCTAGATGGAGCGTTTTGGGCTGAAGTCGAATCCGTGAACTTCTGCACTCCGGTCGCACTAGTACCAAGATCGGTATTGGTCGTTTTGAGCTCGGTCGCCGGCATTGGCGAACCGAAAATCTTCCAGACGACTTTCAACTGGCCACCGACATTTTGAATATCCACGGTGGTCGGGTCGTAGCTTTGGTGACCTTTCAATTGCTTGACAAGGTCGCTGACCGTGCTCACGCCTGCAGCGGTGAGGGTTACTGTGTTATCGGACGGCGTGCCGTCGGATTTGCGTGTACCGTCCCACATCTTCAACTCAAAGTTCGGCAGTGGGACATCGATAAACCGTGTATCGGTGACCGCACCTGTCTCGTCATACACAGCGCTTCCCGATACCCCTGTCGTAGCGGCAGCGGAATTAACCGTACTCATGATATCGAAGGTATTGATCTGCGCGCCCGTGGTGTTATTCACCGTCGTGCGCTCGGCGAGATTCAGATCTTCGATGGTGAGCGGGCCGAGGGGGATCTTGATGTAGTCGGCGGCCGAGATACCGACCTGCACGTTCATGGCCTTGGCATCTTCACTGATGAGCTTGAGGTCGCCGTCCCAGGCAGCCTGGTTCGAGACTCGACGGATTTCCTTCACGAGTTCGTTGAACTCGACGCTCAGGAAGCTGCGGTCTTCAGAGGTGTAGGTGCCGTTGGACGACTGCACCGCGAGCTCTCGCATGCGATGCAACATATTCTGGATTTCGTCGATCGCGCCTTCGGCCGTCTGCGCCATCGAAATACCGTCACCGGCATTACGGATCGCCATGTTGAGGCCCTGGATCTGGTTACGCATGCGCTGCGTAACGGCGATTCCGGCGGCGTCGTCGATCGCGCTGTTGATTCGCTTGCCAGAGGAGAGGCGTTGCATCGCCTGTTCCATGCTGCCGCGATTCGTAGCCAAGGCGCGCTCGGACTGGATTGAGGCAATATTTGTGTTAATTACAAGAGCCATTACGTGGTTCTCCGTCGAAATCTCGCCAGCTACAGGCTGGCCAATACGTCCCAAGCAATAGTCGTGCCAACGATTTCCCGTGGCTGACATCGACCTTTCCTTGCAGGGATCAATGCAATCGCTGGGCCATTAACCCGTATCCGACGGCCTTCGTGGAAAAAGCCTGCAGTCGTAAAAGGCCTTCTCTCTATTAAGGTGTCTTTCGTATCGGAATTGCGCGAAACGCAAAGACCGGCAGTGTGTTGATCTGATTTCTCTCACCGGCAAGCAATTGCCGGGCGCCGTCGTCGTGATCTCTCATTCTTTGCCGGTTATCGAACGAACCTTGCCGCAATGCACACGATTCGGGCCTCGAATCGAGTGGCACAAGATTTGCTGAACAACTCTCGCGAAAACCATTCAGCGCGTTTTTCGGAGTTGTTCGGCATGCCATCACTTGATCGTGTACTCGGTGTATTTCCTACCGCTGCTGCCGTCCAGGCGAAGCGACTCGAAGTCATCGCCGGGAACATCGCCAATGCGAGCACTCCGCAGTACCGCGCGCGTGATGTCGATTTTCGCGCAGCGTTGCGTGCGGCGAGCGACGACTTTCGTCTCTCTGCGACGCACATGAAGCACATCGAGACGCCCGATCAACTGACGCGCGATGCGCTGCAGTACCGAGTGCCTTTGGCGCCCGCGAGGGACGGAAACACAGTGGAGACTCACATTGAAGAAGCTGCCTATGGTGATGCTGCTGGGCGCTACCTGGCCGCGTTGCGCTTCGCGGAAGGTGCGCTTTCAGGAATGCGCAAGGCGTATCGGGGCGATTAAGCGTCGTCTTAACGGAGAACGATCGTGTCACTCTCGAACATACTCAAGCTCGCTGGCGGTGCACTGAACGCTCAAACCGTTCGGTTGAACACCATTGCGTCCAACCTCGCCAACGTCGAGACCGTCGCCGGATCGGAGAACAGCGCGTATCGCGCCAAGCGTCCGGTTTTCGCCACGGTCCTCGAGCAAGCGTCCGACGAACTTCAAAGTGCTTACGGCGTGAAGGTCAAAGGAATCACCGAGACCCGAGCCGTCAACCAACAGTACTTCGATCCTGAAAATCCACTTGCGAATGCAGAAGGCTACGTCTTCCGATCGAACGTGAATCCGCTCGAGGAAATGACGGACATGCTCGATGCCGCGCGCTCATACGAGACCGCGCTGACGACGGCCAGCACGGCCCGCGAGCTGATGATCCGCACGATCGACATGAACACCAAGTGAGCGTGACTTAAATGGCATCCACCTCCATTCCGACTTCAGGGCGTACCCCTCTGCCTCCGGGCGTCTCGAGCTACGAGGCCGAAAAGCAGAAGGAAGTGCAACGCTCGACTTCACTCGGTCAAACAGAGTTTTTGAAACTCATGACGGCCCAGCTCAAGAACCAGGATCCGCTCGCTCCGATGGAGAACGGTGAGTTCCTCGGGCAGATGGCCCAGTTCTCGACGGTCAATTCGATCGGCGAGATGGCCGCGCAATTGAAGGGTCTCTCCGATCAGATGAGTGCCAACCGGATGCTCTCGAGCGGTTCTTTGATCGGGCGATCCGTGCTGTCGGCCGGAAATTATGGCGAGTTGCGCGATGGTCAGTCGCTCGACGGCGCCGTTCGACTCACCGAGCCTGTCGATGGTGCGGTCGTCACCATCCGCAATGCGGTGGGACAGATCATGGAAACCTTCGAACTCGGACCGGCGGGAGCGGGCGATTACCCGTTCTCATGGGATGGCGCCTTGCAAGGCGGTGCGAACGCACTTCCGGGTCGCTATCAGGTCGATGTTGCGGTGCGCCGCGCCGGCAAAGTCGAGGCTGCGAAAGCCTTGCTGTACATCCCCGTCAACAGCGTGTCGATGAATGGTCAGGACGTCGTCTTGAACCTGCAGAACGGCGCGCAGCTTCCTCTTTCTCAAGTCACCACGATGCGTTGAGTCGAGCACGACTCATCCCCTTCGGAGAAAAGCAGATATGTCTTTCTATACTTCACTCACTGGTCTGAACGCTGCCAAGGCGGAGCTCGGAATCGTCAGTAACAACATCGCCAACGTCGGCACGATCGGCTTTAAGAAAGCCCGTGCGGAGTTCGGCGACATCTTCGCGACGTCGCCGCTCCAGAACGCCAAGGGCTCGATCGGTCAGGGCGTGTTGCTCAAGGGCGTGGACCAGGAGTTCTCGCAAGGTAACGTCGCGTTCTCGCAGAACTCGCTCGACATGGCCATTCAGGGCCAGGGCTTTTTCGTGCTGAAGCCCAACCTGACGTCGAACCAGACGGTGTTCACCCGAAACGGCTCGTTCCGAGTCAACAACGATCGATACGTCGTCGACTCGTCGGGACAGTTCGTCCAAGTATTCCCTGTCAACGACGACGGATCGGTCGTCGCCACGGGTTTGAGTTCGGCCAGATCGTTGCAGTTGCCGAGCACCGCGGGCTTGCCGCGTGCGTCGTCAAAGATCGACCTCGGCGTGAACCTGCCCGCCGACGCGGAGATCATTCCGCAGCAGGAGCAGTTCAAGTCGGGCGGTGCGGTGTACCGATTCGATCGAAACGATCCGAACACGTTCAACCGATCGACCTCGATCACGGTGTTCGACTCTCTCGGCAACCCCTCGATCGCGACGATCTACTACGTCAAGGTGTCCAACGCCACGATCGAAGATCCGACCAACAAATGGCAGACGTACATCTACGTCGGTGATCGCGAAATTGAACCCGCCTTGCTTAACGCGAAGACGGATAAGGGCGAGACGCTGTACATCGACAAGTTCGGTCAGAAGACGACTGATCCGACGAAGTTCGACCCGACCTTCAACGCCGGTTCGCCACACCCGCTCTACTTCCTCAATGACCAGACCAACGAAGTCGACTCGACGCCGGCAAAGCTGACGGGTGGATTCATTGACCGCGCCAGCGGCTTCGATTTCGGAAGCACTGACAGCAACAAGATTCGCATCGGCTTCTCCGAAGTGAGCACGACGGCGAGCGGTACCTGGACCAACGCCATCTCGACCTCCGGTGCCGGAACGCCGGCGCAGGAATACTCGATCACGCTGACCAAAGGCTCGGGCGCCTCGGCGGTGACCCGAACGCTGACGTTCCATAGCCAGTCGGCGAATGCTGCCTCCGGCAAGACGTTGCGTGCCGAAGATATCGACACGTTGTTGTCGGGCGCGACCAACATTGCGAGTGTCGGCGCCTCCGGCGCTGCGGCACCGAGTCAAACTGCTGCACAAGCGCTGGCTGCGCTCGGCGTGGGGTACACGGGTAAAGCACTCGACGGTTCATTGACCTTCTACGATCTCGAGGGTGATGAAACCTTCTCGATCGCCGTCACGAACTCGATGAAGAGTCAGGCGGGTGGATTCACGGGCGCGGATTTCTCGAGCGCGACGGCCATCACGGTCGGTTCGACCGTGGAGAAGCAGCGCGGCGTCAACAACCGAAACTTCGTGAAGATTTCGGTGGACGATTCCGATCCGATCGTCGTCTCGCTGCCGGACAAGCTTCGCGGTCAGGCCCTGACGGGTACGGAGTTGGCGGCGGAAATGACCAAGGCGATCAACAACGCCTATGGTGACGATCGCTACACCAGCATCAATAGTTCTGCCAACAGCGATTTCCGGCTGTTTGCGGAAATCGATCTCGACAACCTGCCGGCCGACAGCCCGCTGCGTACCGCGTATGCGGACACCATCGTGGGTCAGAACGGCGCCCTTGTCGGCACCGGCAAGACCCGTGCGAATGCGCTTGAGTCCGGCATCAAAATGCGATTGCCCTCGCTCGAAACCTACAGCCCGAATGCGCCGAACGCGGCGAACGATCTCGTCGCGGCGGTGCAGCGCGAGGTGGATAGCCACATCGGCTCGGGAGTGATCAAAGTCGGTTACGACCCGCGCGCACGTTCGTTCACCTTCAAGCCGTACGACAACTCGTTCAAGATCCAGGGCCTCAAGGTGCTCGGACCTCTTGATACGGACGGTTCGACGCCGAGGGCGAACGATGTGCTCGGTTTCCCGGCGACGGGCGACTTCACGGCGGTCGGCGCCGGTACGACCCAAGGTACGTTGTCGACGGGCGAGCTTCGCCCGAACGGTAACGACATCCTCAACGAAGATCAGCGTCGTTACGGCATTCGTGTCGACTACCTCAAAGATCAAAGAAAGTTCGTGTTCTCCTCGGGCACGACGGGTGAGAAATCGCTGATTCGTATCTCGCTCTCGGATAATGATCGCGCCTCGAACGTGCTCGGCATCTCCGACGAGTTCTCGACCGAAATCACTTCCTCTGCGGGTACCGGCTTGGCCTCGAAGCCTGCCGTCACCACGGGCAGCAAGGCCGGTATCGATATCACCGGAACCTTCTCCGTGACCCCCAACGACAACATCGTCAACGTCACGGTCGATGGCATTGACGGTTCGATCCGTATCCCGCCGGGTGCCTATACCGGAACCACCTTCGCCCAAGCGTTGGAAGATCGAATCAATGCGATCGCCGGCCCGAACGGCAAGGCCGTCAGCGGCGTACAAGTTGAATACGATCTGGACAACTCTCGATTCGTGTTCACCTCGGGAACGACTTCGGAAGAATCGTTCATCAACATCAACGGTCACCCGAACTTCGGTTTGAGTTCGACCTCGCAGATTCGCGGTAGCGTGCCGAAGGTCACCGTGCTCGTTCAGGCGAAGGATGTCGACGGCAACCTTCTCTACATCGACAAGGACGGTAAAGAGACGACGAAGAAACCGGAAAACCTTCCGAACTACGCGCCGATCTACCTGACCAAGGGTCAGTTGACCTTCGACACGGCCGGTAAGCTGGTCTCGCCGAAGGAAGGCGCCCGCTATACGCCGTTCGATCCGCAGAACGGTGCCGACCTCATCGTGCTGAACGTGGACTACGGAAAGTTCTCCACGCAGTTCTCGCAGCCCTTCTCGGTGTTGTCGCTGACGCAGGACGGATTCACCTCCGGTCGTCTCGACGGTATCAGCATCGACTCGGCCGGTACGGTTCGCGCGAACTACACCAACGGTCAGCAGGAAGCGCTTGGAAAACTGATTCTCGCGAACTTCGCGAGCCCGAACGGGTTGAAGCAGATCGGTAACGCCAACTATGTCGCCACGTCCAACTCGGGCGATGCGGTCGTCGGCGTCGCAGGCTCGGACGGCTACGGAACGATTCAGGGTGGTGCGCTCGAGCGAGCGAACGTCGACCTGACTGAAGAGCTCGTCAACCTGATCACCGCACAGCGAAACTTCCAGGCCAACGCCAAGGCCATCGAAACCGCGACGAACTTGACGAGCACCATCGTCAATATTCGTGGTTGATGAGATCTGACCGCCCATCATGGACAGACTGATCTTCACATCGCTGAGCGGACAGAGGTTCGTCGATCAGCGCGTTCAGCAGATCTCGAACGAGATCGCGAACGTCAGCACCGCTGGCTTCAAACGCGCGTTCGCTGCGGCTACCGAGACGTATCGGTACGACGGCGACGGCTTCAAGTCGCGCTTCGTTCCGGTCGTCCTGCCGTCATCGCGTGTGGACTTGACGGCCGGGCCGATGATGAGCACGGGGCGACCCCTCGATATCGCGCTCAATGGCAATCAGCTGTTCGCGGTGTTGTCGAAGAACGGCGAGATCGCTTACACGCGACGCGGTGATGTCTCGGTCGACGCCAATGGGGCGTTGAAGATCGGGTCGGGTGAGCTGCTCGTCAGCGATTCGAATGAGCCGATCACGGTTCCTCCCTTGGCAGAACTCAAGATCGGGCCAGATGGCACGGTACTGACGAAGCAGGTAGGTGGCGAGGCGGTGGTCTTCCAGCCGCTCGCAAGACTGCAGGTGGTCGAGGCGGATCCGTCCAAGGTCAATCTGCGTACCGATGGTTTGTACGAGTCGGCGGATCGTCAGCCGTTTCCGGCTGCACAAACGCCGGCTGTCGCCTCGGGAGTTCTCGAGGGCAGCAATGCCAATTTGTTCGGCAGCATGGTCGACATGATCAGCATGAGCCGACGTTACGAAATGCAAGTCAAAGTTCTCAAGCAGGCGAGTGATCTCGCTGAGCGCAGCCAGTCTCTGGCGCGGCTGAGCCAGTAATACGAAAGGCGAGGAATCCTTCAAATGGAAGCAGCACTCTGGGTAGCGAAAACAGGACTCGATGCGCAGCAGACGCGCATGACGGTCATCGCCAACAACCTCGCGAACGTCAACACGACGGGATTCAAGCGGGATCGCGCGACGTTCGAAGATCTCCTGTATCAGAGCGTCCGTCAGGGCGGTGCGCAGACCTCGGCCGATACGGCCGCGCCGACCGGGCTCTTGCTCGGTACCGGAACGCGTGTCGTGGCGACGGAGAAGCTCCACGCTCAAGGCAACCTCATCCAGACGGAGAACGCGTTCGATCTGGCGATCAGTGGTGAGGGCTTTTTCCAGATTCTGCAACCGGACGGCACGCTCGCCTACACCCGTGACGGTGGATTCAAAATTTCCGCCGAAGGTGTACTCGTCAATTCGAGCGGCTATCGATTGCAGCCGGAATTGGCGATCCCGCAGAACGCGCAAACGATCACGATCGGTGGTGATGGAACGGTCTCCATCCAGACGTTCGGTGAGGCACAAGCCCAGACGATCGGTCAGATCCAGCTCGCACGATTCCTGAACCCTTCGGGACTTCAGGCCATCGGTGAAAACCTTTTTCGAGAGACGACCTCAAGCGGTCCGCCGCAGGTCGGCATTCCGACGCAGCAGGGCAACGGTCAGTTGATCCAGGGCGCGCTCGAAAGCTCGAACGTCAATGTGGTCGAAGAAATGGTCAACATGATCGAGACCCAACGCGCCTACGAGGTCAACTCGAAGGCGATCGAATCGGTCGACGGCATGCTGCGCTTCGCCAACAACAACCTCTGAGGTTGACCCGTGATCCGAAACGTCATGCTCATCGTCCTTCTCGCCACGTCGCTCGGCGCCTGCGCCGAGGTCGGCGTACGCGACTTGCCACCGGAGCGGGTGTACATCCCGGCAGATGATCGATCTGCGCCGCCAGTGGCCGATGGGTCGATTTTTTCGCGTGCCGGGCAGGGAAGCTTGCTCGGGCTCGATCGTGCGCGTCAGCCCGGAGATTTGCTGACGGTTTTGATCGAAGAGCAGGTGACGGCTTCGACGTCGGCGTCCTCGAATGCTTCTCGCAACTCGGCGACGACGGCGCTCAATGGCAACGCACTCACCGAGCTCAACCGTTTCTTTGACAAGGCCGGAGTTCCCTGGCCTGTCGACATCAACCCCGCCGAAAGCGCGATCGAATCTACCGGCGAGGGCCGTGCGCAGCAGCAAGGCCGCATCACGGGTTCGGTCACCGCGGTCGTGACCGAGGTGTTGCCCAATGGACTTTTGGTCGTCCGCGGTTACAAGCGCATGGAGATGGGGCGAGGCACGCAGATCGTGCGCTTGACCGGTCTCGTGCGACCTTCCGATATCCAGCCCGACAACACGGTCCGATCGCGCAGATTGGCGGATGCGGATATCAGCTTCGCTTCCAAAGGCGAGCTCGCTGACGCGAGTCGTTCTGGCTGGATGAACCGAGCATTGCTCCGTCTGTGGCCGTTCTGAAGAGGGAGCCAAATCATGACTTTTGCATCACGCGCAGCACGAATCGTATCGACACTCGCCCTTGTCATTCTGTCGGCAGCAAGTTCGATAACTGAAGCGGCGCGCATCAAAGATATCGCGGCCTTGTCGGCAGCTCGACCGAACCAACTCATTGGTTATGGCCTCGTGGTGGGTCTGCAGGGAACCGGCGACGGAAAAGACATCTCGTTCACGATCCAGACCCTGCGGGAGACATTGGCGCGGATGGGCGCTTCGGTGGACGGCCCGCTGTCGAGCTACGACCTCGATCCGACCGCCGTGAAGGATTTCAAAGTCGAGAACGTGGCCGCCGTGATGGTGACGGCGGAACTGCCGGCTTTCGCGAAGCCGGGTCAAAAGATCGACGTGAACGTCGCGGCCATCGCCAAGGCGAAGAGCCTGCGAGGCGGCGTATTGCTGATGACGCGGATGCGCGGTCCCGACGGTGAAACCTACGCGGTCGCCCAAGGCCCGGTCGCCGCCTCGGGATTCTCGTCTGATGCCGCCGGCAGCTCGGTGGCAGTGGGCGTGGCGACCTCCGCGCGTATTCCCGGTGGAGCGCTCGTCGAGCGTGAAGTTGAGGGTCCGCTCAATGTGGGCGATCACGTCACCCTCAATCTCACCAATCCTGATTTCGCGACCAGTGCGCGGATCATGAAAGCCATCAATGCACAGTTCGGTGACGGAGTCGCTGCGGCAGTCGATGCCGTCTCCGTCAAGGTTCGAGCACCAACCGCGCCGGAGGCTCGTGTGGCGTTCGTCGGACTCCTCGAGGAGCTCGATGTGGATGCTGCTGAGCCTCCTGCTCGGGTCGTCGTCAATTCACGTACGGGCACGGTCGTCATCAGTTCGAATGTTCGAGTTCGGGCGGCTGCCGTGAGTCAGGGAGATATCACCGTGACGGTCGAGGCGACGAACGAAGTCAGTCAGCCCGAGCCGTTCTCGCGAGGCGGGACGACCACCCCCGTCCAGAACGCCGATATCACGGTCACCGAAGAAAACAAGAAGATGGTGCTCTTCAAGCCCGGTGCTGAGTTGCGCCAGATCGTGAATGCGGTCAATGAAATTGGTGCATCGCCCACAGCGCTGATCTCCATTCTCGAAGCGCTGCAGCGGGCCGGAGCACTGCAGGCCGAGTTGATCGTGATCTGACGACCATGGACGTTCGTACTCCGTCATCCTGGTTCGACTTCAACTCGCTGGCTAATCTCAAGGCCAAGGCGGGTCGTCGGCCCGATGACACGACGTCGGACGTCGCCAAACAATTCGAGTCGCTCTTCCTCAATCTCATGTTGAAAGAGATGCGGAAGTCGGTCACGCGCAGTGGACTGCTCGGCTCCGACGCGATGGAAACCTACGAACAAATGTTCGATCAGCAAGTTGCCCTCGGCATGTCCCGAGCTGGTGGCATAGGCCTCGCGCCGTTCATCGAGGAGCAGCTGAAGAAGCAGACGGAATCCACGGTAGATGTCCTTCAACGTCGACAATTCGGCATGACGGAGAAGTGACGTGGTCGATATCGTCGGAATAGGCGTCTCCGGATTAACGGCATACCAGCGGTCGCTTGCGACCACTGGTAACAACATTGCCAACTTGCAGACGGAAGGTTATGTCCGTCAGCGCTCGATCATCGAATCCGCCGGCCAAGATACGACCTCGCGCATCAGTCTTGGCTCCGGTGTCCGTTTTGCTGGCGTCCAGCGTGTCTACGACCGATTCGCCGAAGAAAATCTGCAGCGCGCCACGAGCGAGCTCTCGGCGCAGGAATCGCTGTTGCGCGAGTTGCAGGCGTTGCAGGATGCGATCGGCAGCTCCGAAGCCGGCTTGCACGGCGCATTCGAAGAATTTTTCGGCGCGGTGCGCGGACTGGAAGTCGCACCAGCTTCCGTCGGCGCCCGCGCCGGGTTTGTGGCCGCCGCCGATGGCGTAGCGTTGCGGTTCAGAAGTCTCGGCTCGACCATTGCCGACTTCGACCGCTCGACGCGAGAAGCCATCGACGATGCGGTCGTCAAGACCAACTCCCTGCTATCGGAGCTTGCTTCGATCAACAAGCAGCTGGTCAATCGCGCCTCGAGCGCCGAGCAGCCCATGCAGCTCCTCGACAAGCGCGACTCGATCCTCGGAGATCTCGCTGAGCAGATCGGTATCACCGTCGTATTGTCCGACAACGGAATCTCGTCGGTCTACGCTGGCGAAAGTGCATCGGGTGCGGCGCTCGTGGAAGGCGGTAACGCCCGCAGCTTGTCCGCTTCGTTCGACAGTATCGATCCAGGTCGGGTGCAGCTCGTCCTCGATGCGCAAAGTCGTCCGACCGTGTTGCCGCCGATTCGTGCTGGCGTCGTCGGCGGCTTGGTGTCGTACCGGTCCCAGGCGCTCGGTGTTGCGGCGGGTCGGCTCGACAACCTCGCGCTCGCGTTCGGAAATGAAGTCAATCGATTGCATCGACAGGGACTGGACTCGCAAGGACGTCAGGGCAGAGACCTTTTTTATGTTGGCCCCGATTTCGATGTCGACGGGGGCGCCAATGCAGGAACCACTCGACTCGGCGTCGAGGTGATCGATCCGGCAGCCGTCGGATATCGCGCTTACAGCGCGCGCTATGACGGCACGCGAGGGGAGTGGATCGTCACCGACCGGCAATCGAACCGTTCCGCGAGTGGCTCGACGACCGTCGATATCGACGGATTGAGATTTTCGTTCAACGGTACGGCCGTCAACGGCGACACGTTCCGCGTGACGCCACAGCAACGACCCGCTCAAACATTTTCGACGTTGATTCGCGAACCGGACGAAATCGTCACGGGCATGCGTTTGAGCGTCTCCGGATCGCTTTCGAACTTGAGCGGAATCAGCGCGGATGTGATTCTCGGCGCTGCCCGAGATGTGGTGACCGGCCGCTCGATTGCAGAGGTGTTGCCCCGTGGCGCGAGCCCGGGCTCGGTCGCCACGACGTTCGCAGCCTCGAGCAAGCCGATCGCGGTCATCGAAGCGGGAATGAAAAACGTGCTGCTCCGCTCCGAGTCCTCGACTGCCGAGGTCGCGATTTTCACGCGGGACGGACGACAGCTCGCAGGGCCGCAAATGGCCGCGGGCGTAGTCACCACGGCCAATGGATTTTTCGCCGGGGCGCAGTACTCCGCGACCTATCTCAATCGCTCGGGCACCAATTCGTATCTCGATCAGGCCTTCACTTACGGTGCGTTTGCCACGTCAGGGTCTCAAGACAACGGCGCCGGCGGGAAAATCCAGACTCCGGCGTCCTTGCTCAGTGATCGTATCGACGTCGATTCCTTTACGCCGCTGGCGTCGGGTGCTTTGCGCATCAACAACGTGGCGATCTCGTCGAAGATTCCGCGCGATGGTCAGCCGAATACGGTGAGCGAGTATGCCGCGGCGATCAACGCACAACGGGCGACGACGGGTGTCGTCGCCGAGGTCAGGAGCGAGGTTCGCCTACGACCTCCCTCTACATCGGGTTCGCTCAGCATCACGGTCAATGGCCGCAACTTCAGCGCGGCCTCGGTCTCCGGACTCATGGCGGCGATCAACGCCGATGGTGGACTGCCGACGATCGAAGCGCGTCTCGAGACGGCTGAGCGTACCGATGCTTCCGCACTCGACTCCGGCTCGGAGATCGTATTGGTCGACTCGGGTGGCGCTGCAATCTCCGTCGGCAGCAATAATTTTGGCGTCGAGCAGAAGAGCTACGGGCCCCGCTTGCTGTTCAAGTCTTATCAGGAAGTGGCCGTCGATACGGCGATTCCGGTCACTGCGAGTCTCACGCTCAATGGCGTCGTCATTCAGCGGACGGCAGCGAATACCGAGACGGCCACCGACCGTGCCAACGCACTGGCTGCGCAAATCAATGCTGCGTCGCTTGGTGTGACGGCGGCGGTCACCGCCGGAAAGCTCGTGCTCCGCAACAGCGACGGTCGATTTGGCGAGCCCTTCTCGGTGGGCGCGAATTCACTTGGACTCGAAGAGAAGACTCATTTCAACGATGCACCGATCACCATCGACTTCGATGCCGAAGTGGGCGGGACCTCGAGTGGGACGCTCCGACAACTTGGGCTCAAGCCTGGATTCGTGATGCAGGGTGCGCTTGCCGAAGATCTGCTTGTTTTTGGCGTCGATAGCGCTGGGCTTACTTCGGCTGTGGCGCTCGTGGGTTCGTTCGAATCCGGCAAGCCGCCGCTCGCCCTCTCCCCCGAAGAGCGCTCGTACGAGTTGCGATTCGGTGGAGACAACTCGTACTCGATCGTCGATGTGGCGACGCAGACGACCGTCGCCAACGGTGCGATGGACCCGGTAAGTCGCTCGGTGAGTTATGGGAACTGGGTGGTCTCTTTGGGGGGCGTGCCCTCGACCGGCGACGTCTTCTCGATTCGACCCAACGACGATCCGCGGGGCGATAACCGCATGGCTGCTGCGATCGCGCGAATTCAGGATCGAAAAGACCTGCTCGGCAACGATCAGACGGTACAGCAGGAATACGAAAATGTCGTCGACCGCGTGGGTGCGCTCGTAGTACAGGCCGAAATCGGTCGGGACGCTCAACGCACGGTACGTGACTACGCCAAAGAAGCGCGCGAGCGCGTATCGGGCGTGAATCTCGACGAGGAACTCGCCGACTTGCTGCGTTATCAGCAGGCGTACCAGGCCAACGCTCAGGTCATTCAAACCGCCAGCCGCATCTTCGATGCGCTGCTGCAGCGACTGTAACGGAATAGCCCATGCGTGTATCGACCGGAATGATCTACAGCCAGCTTACCGAGAGGATGAGCGACAACTCGGCCGAGATGGCCAAGATGCAAGCTCAATTGTCGCTCGGCAAGAAGTTCACGCGGCCGTCGGAAGGCCCGGACAAAGTGGCTCGAATCCAGGCGCTCGAGAGTCGCTTGAAGCGACTCGACACCGACGTCGAATCGATCTCGCGCGCTCGCATCGGAGTCGATGCTCAAGCCAAGGCGCTGCAAGCGGCAAGCGAACTCATGGATCGGCTCAAGGAAGTCGCCTTCCAGGCGGCAAGCACCTCGATCGGGGAGGGACGCCGACAGGCGCTGGCCGAAGAGGTGGACTCGATCAAACGATCGCTCATCGATATTGCGAATACGCGTGATGCCGACGATCGATACGTTTTTGCGGGCATCAATTCCTCAGAGCCACCGTACACCATGCAAGGCGATGGCACAGTGGTGTACACCGGGGCTGCCGCGCCATTGCGGGTGCGGGTGACCGATGTGGGTTACGAGGACGTCACGGTCTCCGGACCGACCGTGTTCAAGGCCGTCAAAGACGGCGCGCTGACCACGGGATTCTTCGAGGTCATCGGCTCTCTATCGACCTCTCTGAAAGAAAACAATGAGTCGGTGCGTGTCCAGGCGCTTGCTCAGGTGGATCAGCTCGTCAGCGACTCGAGCGCGGTACTGGCTCGAGTGGGTGGTACCCAGCAGCGATTGCAATTGATCGAAGAGCAGGCCGTCGAAACCAAACTTCGTGCCCAAGAGACACTGTCGTCGATTCGCGATCTCGATTACGCCTCCGCACTGACCGAACTGCAGAAACAGGAAGTGTTGTTGCAGGCCTCGCAATCGATGATGGCCCGCATGGCGCAGCTGTCGCTGCTCGAAGTGCTGCGGTGATGGACGCTAAACCATGACTACCGCAAACGTCCTCACCAGCCTCGGCGCCGCAGATCTCGATACCAAGCAGTTGGTGACGGATCTCGTGAACGCGGTCAAAGAACCGCGCCAGAAGCAAATCGACACCAACAAAACGAAGGCGGAAGTCGCCGTTTCGAGCTTGGGTCTGCTTAAGAGCGCGCTTTCCAATCTTCAGGCTGCGGCGACGGAACTCGGCAGTGTTGGCAAGCTGAACAAGCTCAGCATCTCGAACTCGAATTCCGGTGTCGTCGTCGCCGAAGCGGGTAGCACTGCCGTGGCCTTGCCGGGCAACCACTCCATCAAGGTGACGACGCTGGCACAACCGAAGCGCATCGCCTCCGGTGGGTTTGCGAGCAACAGCACGGTGCCGAACCCGTCTGCGTACGACATCAAACTCTACAAAGCCGACGGCACACTCGATAAGACTGTCGCCATCACCGCCAACACCAGCGTCTCCGGCATCGTCTCGGCGATCAACGCATCGGGAAGCAGTGTCAAGGCGACGCTCGTCAACACCGGTGCCGATTACAAGATCGTGCTCGAAGGTGCATCGGGCGCCAGCAATTCGTTCACGGCGACCTTGCCTGCCGTGACTGGAGTGCCGAGTAACTTCAGCTCCGGTGCGACCACGCTGCAGATGGATAACGTCGACGGCATCTGGGTTGGCAGCACGATCTCGGGAACGGGTATCCCTGCGGGGACGACCGTGACGGCGATCAACGCGACGACGAAGCAAATCACCTTGTCGCAAGCCACGACGGGCTCGTTTTCGGGCAGCTACACCTTCAGCGGCTTGTTCCCGACCACCCTTCAGACTGCGCAGGACGCGGCATTCACGATCAACGATATCCCGATGACGCGCTCGAGCAACGTCGTCACCGATGCACTTGATGGCGTGACATTGAAACTCAATAGCACGTCGGCGACGGCTGTTCAGCTTGGTGTGTCGTTCGATTCGACGGATATCGCGGCCTCGGCAAAGAACTTCGTCGCGGCCTACAACACCCTGATGGAGTTCATCGGGATCTCGACGGGTCCGGCGATCGAAGACAACGATTTGTCGGCGACCCTCAAGGGCGACACCTCGGTGCGCGGCATCAAGAACACGCTGCGAGCCAAGCTCACGGCGAGATCCTCGAGCGCGAGCGGCTCCGCGACCCACTGGAGCGTCATTGGCGTTTCGCTCGACCGAGCCGGTGTGCTGCAGTTCGACGAAGCGAAGTTCAAGTCGAGTTTCGAAAAAAATCCGACGGACGTCGTTAAGGCGCTCTCGAACAACGCGTCGGAACCGTACCTCTATTCGGGATCGGCGAGCGGTCTCGCCGGAGACATGGCGATCGCCGTTTTCGGACTCGTGCGCAGCACGGGAACGGTCGCTGACGTCGAAAAGTCCTACCAAAACAAACTCAGCCGGCTCGAGACCGAGCAGACCAAGCTCGACAAACAGATCGAAGCCATCACGGCGCGCTATGAGCGCCAGTTCTCGGCACTCAATGCCGTATTAGCCGAATTCAAGGCGACCTCGAAGCGCCTCGATAGCACCTTCAACCGAAACAACAACGATTAATCCATGACGACTCATTCTGGAGAGATGACCATGACTCAGCCGATCAGCAAATCCACGCCGGATCTCAACGAAAAACTCGCGGCCGCGCGTGGCTACGGCTATGCCCAACAGGCGCTCATGCAGGCCATCGTCGACGGACGGCCGTCGCATGTGATCACGCATGGACTCGACGTGGTGCGTACGACCGCTGCGATGTTCAGCAGCACGAACCCGATGGCGACGCGTTTCGAAGAGAATCTGACGCCGCGCTTGATCGAGGACACGGCCGAGTTCCTTCGCCTGTTCGCGGTCATCAAGCAGACCGAGAAGTTGCTCGGCGACTGGCTTGCCTCGTCGGAACGCGAGGGCGTACCCACGGTAATTCATTATGTCGATCGCGCGCTCGGCCTCGACGCCGATCCGCGTCACGATATCTTCGTCGTCGCGGGCGACGAGGCGACGATGGTCGCCGGAACCTTGCGTGACCGCGGTTACGCTCGAGTACTCGAGTGGTCGGGCCTTTCACGCGAAGACGATTCGTCGCAACTCGATATCGCGCGCACGGATGCGGCCTTGGAGGCGATCCACGACCTTTCGATCTGCCGTCCGGGTCGAGTGTGGCTCCTGTGGGGTCCCGGTTCGCAGTGCCCCGAGTCGGCGAAGTCCGCACTCGATGAGCGCATGCGAAAAGCCTTCATGAATCGCAACACCGTTGGCAGCCTTGGTGAGCGCTGGGCGCAGCAGTTCATCGCGAACATTCCGACGCTTGCGCAGCGGGGCAAGGACATCCGCGGGTTGCAGAACGCCTTCGCTGGATGCGGCGCGGTCGTCGTCGGAGCGGGTCCTTCGCTCGATGAGTCGGTGGCCTGGATTCGTGATCAGAAAGTTCGACCGGTGGTGCTCTGCTCGTACAAAGCCGTCAAGGCGCTGGTGCGCGGCGGCGTCACGCCGGATTTCATCGTCATGCTCGATCCGAAGCAGGGCGCCCATCATCTCTCGGGTGTCGACCTGAGCGGTGTCGCGGCCATCATCACCGAGATTGCGGTAAACCCCGAAGCGCTCGGTCAGAGCGATGTTCCGGTCCTGCCGTACTGCTCGGGCACCGATACCGAGAGCCTCATCAAGGCCTTCGGGGACACCGAGATTCCGATGATCCGTTCTGGTGGTAGCGTGATGCACGTTGCCTTGCAGGCGGCTCGCATCATGGGTTGCAGCCGCGTCTCGCTCGCGGGCGTCGATTTCGGATTCCCGTCGGATCAGCTCTATGCGACCGGCGCAGGCGTCGGCGACGAGCTGATGCTCTCGGACGATCGTCGCAGCTATGTGCGTCGCGCCAAAGATGGCAACGGACGTTCGGGACTGCTGATCGGTGCGCTCGCCAACGACGGCGGCGTTATCCCGAGTACGATTGAGCTCGATCACTACCGCGGCTGGACCGAGCAGTTCATCCGCGACTGCCATCGTAACGGCCTGAAGTTCGACGTCTTCAACCTCTCGCGCACGGGCGCTCGGGTCGAGGGCGCCGAGTTCATCGAGCATCCGGCCCAGCACGTAGCCTCTGAGATTGCGGCCGACGCGAAGTCGGTGGTCGCTCGCCTCGCGCCGCTGATGCCCGACACGAGCGGCAAGAGTTCGGTCACTGCGCGTCTGCGCAGCAAAGCAAAAGCGTTGCGACAACTCGGCAAGACCTGCGACAAGGCCGTCGCGGCAGCCCGTGATGGCAAGGCGAGCGACATGAAGCTCTACGGCCGTGTCGCCGAACAGGCCGTCGCCTGTCCCGAAGTGTCGTTGGTGCTGACCCGTCGATTGCAGGTGATCGACGATCAAGTTCGTCGCTCGACGGTCGACGTACCCGAGCGCTTGCGCGAGCTCGCCGAGGTCGCCAGCGAAGAGGCCACCAAGGTGGCGACGCTGTACGCCAATGCCGCACGCCGCATGGCTCGCCGCTCGAGCGCGAGCCCTCGTTGAGGAGTCATCCATCATGAACGACCACGTCAAAGATCTTGCGCCGATGCCGGAAGTCGCCGGCTCGGCGGAGTATCTCAAGTCTGCCTCCGCGGCCTTGAATGAAAAGCTCGCCGCGGCGCGGGCCTACCATGGAGCGCAGAGCGCGCTCATGCAGTTGATCGTCGATGGCGCCGACGACAAAGAAGTCGGCCATCAACTGGTCGTTCTGCGTACCGCGCGGGCCATGTTCCAGGGCACCAAGCCCTTCGATCAGCAGTCCGACCCGAAAGATGTCGACCGTGGTGCCATCCATGCCACGCTCGCGTTCGTCGAGTTGCTGGTGGCTATCCGATCGAACGAGCAGCTCATTCTGGAGTGGTTGCAGACGGCGGAACGATCGTCACTGACGCCAGTCGCGCAGTACGTCGACAAAGCGCTCGAAGTATCTGCAGACCCGCGCTACGACATCTACGTCGTGGCCGGAGAGCAGGCCGAAGAGATCGCCGATGCATTGCGTGAGCGCGAATGCATCCGAATTCTTAGATGGGACGAGCTTCGAGACGAAGCGGCCGAAGACCCGGACACGATCGACGTCCGAAAAACCGACCACGCCCTGACTCAATTGCCCGAGCTCTCGGTCTGCCGTCCGCAGCGAGTGTGGTGCCTTTGGGGCATCGAGGTGCATTGCCCGATGTCGATTCGGGAAGCGCTCGATGCGCGTTTGCGCAAGGTGATGATCAACCGCAACACCATCAACGCGCTCGGTGCCAGTTGGGCGAAGCAGTTCATCCGCAATCTCCCGAGCCTCGTCCGCCATGGGCGCGACTCGATGAAGCTCGTCAATTCACTCAAGGGCTCGGGCGCGATCGTCATCGGCGCCGGTCCCTCGCTCGATACTCATATCGAGTGGATCAAGGCGCAGAGCCCGAAGCCCGTGATCATCTGCGCGTACAAGGCGCTGAAGTCGCTTTCCAAGTACGGGATTACGCCGGATTTCGTGGCGATGCTCGATCCGAACCAGCAGGTTCGTCACATCGAGGGCGTCGACCTTTCGGGGATCGCCGGCTTCGTCGCAGAAGTGTCGGTGTGGCCGGAAGTGTTGGCTCGGGTGGATCGACCGATCCTGCCGTACTTCGCAGGCGACGGTACGCGGATCCTCTCCGAAGTGTTCGGCAAGGTGAAGTTGCCGACGATTCCGACGGGCGGCAGCGTGTTTCACACGGGCCTGCAAATTGCCAAGCTCATCGGCTGCACCGAAGTCACGATCATCGGCGCGGATTTCGGATTCCCGGACGATCGTCTTTATGCCGACGGCTCGGGCACGGGCGACAAACTCACCTTGGCGCCCGACAAGCGCAGTTATTTGCGGCAACCGCTCGATCAGCGTGCGCGCAAGGGCATCCTGATTCAGGCGACGGCCAACAATGGGTCGCAACTGGCGACCACGCTCGAACTCGATGCCTATCGTCTTTGGACCGAAGAATTCCTTCGCGATTGGCAGCGTCACGAGCCGGAGACAAAGTTCTTCAACCTCGCTCCGAACGGCGCGCGCATCGAAGGCGCGGAGTTTGTCGAGGCGGCGGTACATCGTGCCTCGCCTGCGGTGGGCTCTGCGATCGAGGTGACCGAGGGTGCCCCGCATCTCGTGGCGCCGAACCGCATCAATCGCGGACTTGCTGGCCGACTGCGAAAGAAGATCGATCGACTTCGTGCGTTGCGCAAGGCGTGTGCACGTGCCATCGGTGCAGCGCGCAAGAAACCCGCAACCGATCTTTCGATGTATGGCGGAGTCGTCAAGCGCGCTTCCGCCTGCCCGGAGGTGTCGCTGCTGCTCAACAAGCAATTGACCGAGCTCGACGAGCAGGCCAAGCGCACGACCATCGATGTGCCGCAACGGCTGCTCAGCCTGATCGAAGAGGCTGAACAGCAGGCTGCCGAAACCGCGGACTTGTACGCCGGTGTTGCCGCAGCGCTTGCGCAAAAACCGCAGGAGATCCACTCATGAAACCGCTGCGCATTTACGTGGGCTGGGACAGCCGAGAAGACATTGCCTACCAGGTGTGCAAACGCTCGCTTGAGCAGCACAGCTCGATCCCGCTGCAGGTCCTGCCCATCAAGCAGGATGATCTTCGGACGCGAGGCCTGTACTGGCGTGGGCCCGATGCCCTGTCGTCGACCGAGTTCTCGTTCACGCGTTTTTTGACGCCGTATCTCGCCGGCTACACCGGCTGGGCCGTGTTCGTCGATTGCGACTTCCTGTTCCGCAAGGACATTGCCGGACTACTCGATTACCGAGACCCCACGAAAGCCCTGTACTGCGTGAAGCACGATTACGTCCCCAAAGAGACCGTGAAAATGGATGGGCAGAAGCAGACCCAGTATCCGCGCAAGAACTGGTCGAGTTTCATGTTCATCAACTGCGGTCATGAGCAGGTGCAAGCCCTGACCCCCGACGTCGTGAACAGCGAGTCCGGTCTTTATCTGCATCGCTTCAACTGGCTCACCGATGACGCCATCGGTTCACTGCCCGTCACCTGGAATTACCTCGAGGGCTGGCATACCGATGCCGACTGCGAAGACCCCACCGCCGTACATTTCACGCGGGGCGGGCCGTGGTTTGAGGAGTGGCGGGACGTGGAGTATGGCCGCGAGTGGTCGATGACCGCAGTGAATTCGACTTACACAGCCAACGGATATTTCGATGTTATCGAAGTAGTGAAGTCTAACTTCAGATTGCCTAGATCAGGAAAGTAAAATGAAAACAGCATTAATAACTGGAATAAATGGGCAGGATGGTTCATACCTCGCCGAATTCCTTCTATCGCTTGGCTATACGGTAATCGGCGGCAAGAGACGAACCAGCGGCAATTCGTTGTGGCGTCTGAACAAACTCGGAATATCAAATCATCAGCGGCTTCGGGTGATAGATCTTGATATCACCGATTTTGCAAATTGCCTTCGAGTTTTGTCCGAGCATCGACCTGACGAGGTGTACAACCTAGCCGCGCAAAGCCACGTCGGGCTCTCATTTTCGCAGCCTGAGACAACCACTTTAATTAACTCTATCGGCGCTCAAAACCTCCTTGAGGCTTTGCGAATAACGGGAATTAAAAGCCGATTTTATCAAGCTGGCACATCCGAGATGTTTGGAAAAGTGGCTGAAACACCCCAAAATGAGGGAACGCCGTTTTATCCTCGGAGCCCATATGGTGTGTCAAAGCTTTATGCGCACTGGATAACGGTAAACTACCGCGAGAGTCATAATATTTTTGCCACTTGCGGGATCCTCTTTAATCATGAATCGCCGCTGCGAACGAAAGATTTCGTGACGCGTAAGATTACGAGTGGCTTTGCGGCGATTATGGCCGGGTCAGAGCACGTCGTTAGGTTAGGGAATTTGGATTCGCGACGGGACTGGGGTTACGCAAAAGAATATGTTGTCGGGATGTGGAAGATGCTACAGGCAAGCACTCCTTCCACCTATGTTCTAGCGACAAATCGTACCGCAACCGTTCGGGAGTTCGCCCGTCTAACCGCTGATGCCTGTGGAATCTCGCTAGACTTTGTCGGCAATGGCAACGAAGAATGTGGAATTGATCGTTGCACCGGGAAAATATTGGTTGAAGTTGACCCCGCGTTGTATCGACCGGCTGAAGTCGATCTCTTGCAGGGTTGCTCAAACAAGGCCGAACGGGAATTGAACTGGCGACCCATGACTTCGCTAGAGAAATTAATCGAAATAATGGTCGACGCCGACGTAGAAGAAATCAGACAAGAACTTCCCGAAAGATCGAAGACGGCCAAAAATAAGTCCAACCCGATATTTCTACCCCGCCGGTCACATTCTGACAGGATAGCGTTTAGTTGAGTTGGGGATATGAATAACTCATCTTCAAGTAAAATTTTAGAATTTGCCGCCTCAGCGGGATACCACGAGATAAAGCTAAATTTAGGTAGTGGCGGGCGTCCGCTGCCGGGGTGGATAAACATCGACAACTACGACTATGAAAAACAAGATACCTCACGAAACGCTGCGATATACGATGTAAAGTGTGATATCCGAAATCTTGAGGTTCCGGCTGCGAGCGTCGATGTAATAATGCTTGTCCACGTGCTCGAGCACTTCGTTCGGTGGGATGCAATAAAAATGCTGCGGAGCTATTTCGAGATACTTAAGCCTGGCGGTGCTTTAATAGTTGAGATGCCTGATTTTGACAAGTGTATCGAATGGTATTTGCGCGGACGAGATGCGCCACACATGCATACTCCGATCGGTATTAGAAATATGGGCCTCACTCAATTTTACGGCAACCAATGGGATGAGTTGGACTATGAGACGCATCGCTACGTCTGGACTTTGGATGAGTTCCTAAACGTAGTGCGGGACATCGGTTATGAAGTTTCCCGCGCAGATCATGCCGCCGTATTCCACCGACCCGGTCGGGACATGTTTGTGCTCGCTAAACGACCCGAGAAAACATAAGATGTTGACTCTAATTACGTCAATTAACGAACGTCTATATCACGACTACGGAAAAAGGTTCATAGAGTCTTGGCGGTGTAACGCCGGGTCGGGCGTTAGGCTTGTCGTTTGTCTAGAAGGGAACACGACTAATATTGATACTTTGTCCTCCGAGAAACTTATATTTTGTGATCTGGAATCGAACAAGTCGAAGCAGTTTAGACTGAAATACTCAAAGTTTTTTCAAGCGGCGGGGTTGGTGCCGACCCGAGTGAGCGATGCTGAAAATTTATATAAATTCTCGTACAACTACCGCTATGACGCCTTAAGATTTTCCTTTAAAGCTTTTTCTTACTACAGGGTTATCTCTGAACTTTCGTTAACATCTCAGTTTGTTGGCTGGATTGATTCAGATGTCGTATGCCTTCGGCAGTTCAGCCTTGATGATTTAAGCGATGTATTGCCACGCAGCGGGGAGCTGGGTGCCTATTTAGGGCGAACGATGTTCCCAAGGCCTCTGCCGTACTCGGAGTGTGGGTTCCTTGCGTTCCAATATACAGATTTTGCGGCACAATCTTTCATAGATGATTTCGTGAATATGTACGATTCTGGGGCGGTTTTCCTTAATCCGGAATGGCACGACTGCATCGCCTTTGATGTTTTGCGACGCCGTTATGAGATGAGCGGACATAAGTTCAGAAACTTATCCGCCGACTTTCAATCCGAGGAGCATCCTTTCGTAAAATCGAAACTTGGCGTGTTCTTTGATCACCTGAAGGGGCCGGCGAGAAAATTGGTGGGAAGTTCAAGGCTATTCGACTCAAAGTGATAAAAAATCGAAAGTTGTTCGCGGTTAGCGCTGGTTATCAAAACCCGCCAATGTTAAAAAATCGCTACAGATATCGTGGACAACGTCGTCTGCTGGGTGTCTGGTTGTGCCATCTGCGCCCCAGACTGGGAGCCCATTTCGCAGCATTGCACTGAAAAACACAACTAACTCGAAGCTCGGTAGGTAGACAAAATCGCATCGGCTTTTCGCGTGGTTAATCGCTAATGCGAGACTGCACTTACTCAATGTATTCGCATAAAAAACGTGTTTTTCTCCGTACATGCCGCTTAACGGGACAGGCGAAAGTGTTACTACAATTACGAGCGCCGGATTGATTTCGCGGGCGATTTGCACACATTTTTCGATATGCATGGCATGAGACTCTGGCGATTTAAGCTCAAATCTCCATTCTCCTTTTTGAATATTTTCGGCGATGTTTGTGGTGGAAATAACGAGGTTTCCATTTTTATCGACTAAGTCGTATCCCACCCCGAATGTTAGTATAAGCAGTGAGGCTGACTTTAAGATGGATGGGACTGTGGTAGGGTGAATTGAAAATCTTTCGGCCCATTGGGGAATTTGGTTGCTTGGCAGGCTCGCCGAGTCTAAGTATGTTTGCACTAAGAGCGGCGTAGCTACGGCCTCCTCAAGACGAAGGGTAAACGTATTATTCACACCGAGCGCGATCAGCCGTCTAGCTATATTGGAGGCGAAGCAAGATCCGATGCACGCGACCGTGGACTTTTGGTTAATTGCTAGCTGCCTAATAGTGTTTTTCTCATTATCTGAGAGGAAGTTTTGCATAATCGAAAGAGCCCAACCACCTTTCGACTGTTTTGCGTGTTCTATTGAGCGATCCCATGTTGTTCGTTTGGGTAGTCTGGGCGCTGTATCGGAGAACATCGCATTATGGATTTTATTGACAGAGGGGTGCGACGTTTTCCATTTACTAGATTCTAATATAAATCTTAACTCGTCCATTTTTCCCTGCACGATGAGGCTAATCAATTCATGTTTAAAGCTCCCCACCTCGTTTTCCGGGAGTTTGATATGAAGGCTAGGCATTAGAAGTTCCCTCCTCAGAGGTTAGCTAGTAGTTCCTGAACAGTTCACTTTCACGCTGCCTGCATCCCGTTTCCTCGGTTCGGCAGACCAAAGAGGTGGAAATCCCCCACCCCTGTGGGGGGATTACCGTTGAAATCCCCATAGACCAGCACACTTTTCTGCGAGCGGGACGCCTTATTTCATTCTTGTCGAAGTAAGACGCCTCTTTGTACCTCAAAACGGTGCACGAGGAGCGTACCGGCGAAGACGGTCAGACGTCTACCTTATCCATGGCCGCCTGTCACAGGCCAGTCACTCCGTCTATCCAACTGTCCGAAAAAGAGGAACCATCTCTACGGTATGGCGAGTCGTCTGCCAAGTCCGAAATCTCGGTTATTTCCTGTAGCTCCAGTCCTCTATACACGTGGTGTCTGCCGCTAATTTTCAAGTTTCTCGCTGTTGGTCCGACTAACCCCATGTAAGTCGTTGTCCGTCCGAGAGATTTCCATCGGCGAACTCGTCGGCGCTAAAGGTTTACATGAACCTGACGACTGGCACTTGGGTAAGGGGGGCGAAGAGCCTCGACACGTGAGATTAGGACAGCAAACGGAGCACCAATATGGGCGTCGTCATCAACACAAATATTGCGTCGATTTCGGCCGCGAGAAGCTTGAACGCGACTCGGGTCGACCTTGAACGTGCGATGGAGCGTTTATCGTCGGGTAAGCGTATCAACGGCGCGAAAGACGATGCAGCCGGGATGTCCGTTGTTACTCGAATGAAGGCGCAAATCACGAGCCTGAATCAGGCAGTTCGAAATGCGAACGATGGCATCTCTCTGCTCGCGACCTACGACGGTGCGGCCGATGAGATCGAGGATATCCTCATCCGAATGCGCGAACTTGCGACGCTCGCCCAAAACGAGACCTACGCGCTATCAGACGCTCGGAACGCCAACCTCGAATTCCAAGCGCTACGTAACGAAATTGATCGTATTTCATCAAAGACAAAGTTTAATGGTAGTTTGGATGTTTCTTCCGGCCAAGGAGCCCTGAACTATTCGTTCCAAGTGGGCTTTAATGGCGGAGATGCTGTTACAGGAACTTTAGGTAGCCTCGAAGTTAGTGCGCTTACCGGCGCAGTTGGTTCAAGTTTGACTCGTGGCATCACAGCGGTGGACGTTCGCTCTGCCGCTGAAGGTTCCGCATTCGGAGCGTCCGCCGTCGATGCAAGTGCATTGGCGGGACTGAGCGGAGCAGCAGGAGCGATCTCTTCTGGAAATTTCGCTAATTACAGCCAGTTTGCGAACCACGCCTCTCAGGCCGTGGTCTACCTGGATAAAGGCCTAAGTAATCTGAACGTTAACCGCGCTACTGTCGGGGCGACGATCAACAGGTTAGAGCATACCGTTAGTAACCTCATGAACGTCGTTCAGCGCACTGAGGAGGCCCGTTCACGGATCGAGGATGCGGACTTTGCAACGGAATCTGCTGCTCTAGCCCGGGCAAACGTACTGGTTCAGGCGGGCAGCGCGATGTTGGCACAAGCAAACCAGAATCCTCAGTATGTTCTGGCCTTGCTCAGAAGCTAAGTAAACACGGATATCTCAATTAATTCCTTAAAGGTTTCACAGTAGGAGCAGCACCATGGGCGTCGTAATAAATACAAACATCCCCTCGATTTCAGCCGCGCGTAGCTTGAACGCGACTCGGATTGACCTCGAGAGGGCGATGGAGAGATTGTCGTCGGGCAAGCGCATCAACGGCGCAAAGGATGACGCGGCAGGGATGTCTGTCGTCACGCGGATGAAGGCGCAAATCACCAGCCTGAATCAGGCGGTCCGAAATGCGAACGACGGTATATCGCTCATCCAAACTTACGATGGCGCGGCCGACGAAATTGAAGACATTTTAATCCGGATGCGTGAGCTTGCGACATTGGTTCAGAACGGAACCTACGCTGCTGAAGATACGGCGAACGCGAATCTCGAGTTTGTTGCTTTGCGGACCGAAATTAACCGAATCCATGAAAAGACGAAGTTCAATGGAACTCTAGATCTGTCTTCGGGAGCTGGCGCAACCACGTATTCATTTCAGGTGGGGTTCAATGGTGGAGATGCGGTAAGTATCGGTCTTGGAAGTCTCCAGGCATCGTCGCTCGCTGCATCGCTGACCGGAACTACTGAGACGACCATTTTGGATACGGACGGTATTAAGGACGATGCTGCTGTCGCTGGTAACTCGTCTATCGCGCACGGATCGGCTGCAGTGACCGCCGTAGACGCGATGCTTAGCACCCTCAACGTCAACCGAGCTACCGCCGGTGCCGTGATCAATCGGCTTGAGCATACCGTCAGCAACCTGATGAATGTCGTGCAGCGCACGGAAGAGGCGCGTTCGCGGATTGAAGACGCTGACTTTGCGACGGAATCTGCGGCGCTTGCTCGTGCGAATGTGCTCGTCCAGGCGGGTAGTGCGATGCTCGCTCAGGCGAACCAGAACCCGCAGTTCGTGCTGGCTCTGTTGCGTAGTTAAAGTTGATGAAAAGCGGCGGCTATCGAGGCATCAAGTCTTTTTAGCCGCCGCTATCTGGTTAAAGGAGACGACGAGAGTCGTCTCGTGGGCCGCGTCGGGTCCATTGGCTCAAATGAGCCGAATAACGACGATGTACTCAAAGCAGCACCAACTGTTCTTTAGTACAGGAAAACGACTATGGCAATTTCCGCGAATACAAACATTCCATCGATCGCGGCCGCGCGGGCGGTGTACGAGACTCGTAATGATCTCGAAAAGGCGATGGAGAGATTGAGCTCTGGTAAGCGCATCAATAGCTCGTCTGACGATGCTGCGGGGCAGACCGTGGTGTCACGAATGCGTGCGCAAATCTCCAGTCTGAATCAGGCGATCCGAAATACGAGTGATGGTCTGTCGATGCTTAACACCTACGAGGGTGCAGCTGACGAAATCGAGGATATCCTTGTTCGAATCCGCGAGTTGGCAACCTTGTCTCAAAATGGTACCTACACCGAAGCCGATCGAGAAAATGCAAATTTAGAGGTGTCATCACTGATATCGGAGATGACACGAATTGCATCAAAGACCGCCTTTAACGGCACCCTCGATGTCGCGTCGGGAGGTACCACATACTCGTTCCAGGTGGGCTTTCAAGGTGGTGATGCAGTAGGGTTTACGTTCAATAAATTATTTGCATCGTCTTTGGGGTTTAGTGCGGCCCCGGCCGACGCCATAGATACTGCGGATAGAGCATCTCAGACGGTTGCTTCCGCAGATGCAGCCCTGAGTAATCTTAATGTTGCACGCGCTAACACTGGCGCGGCAATCAACCGCCTTGAACATACCGTCAGCAACCTGATGAACGTCGTTCAGCGTACAGAGGAAGCGCGTTCGCGTATTGAAGACGCTGATTTTGCGACGGAGTCGGCGGCACTCGCGCGAGCGAACGTGTTGGCCCAGGCGGGTACGGCGATGTTGGCGCAGGCGAACCAGTCGCCCTCCTACATCCTAGCGTTATTGCGTTGATTTCGCAGTAGGAGCACTAAGACATGGCAATTACTGCAAATACAAACGTTCCATCGATCGCTGCATCGCGTGCGGTTTATGAGTCGCGTAGCGACTTGACTCAAGCAATGGAACGGTTGTCCTCGGGCAAGCGAATCAACGCTTCGAAGGACGATGCCGCGGGGCAGACGGTCGTCACCCGTATGCGTGCACAGATCACGAGTCTCAATCAGGCGATCCGCAACGCTAACGACGGCTTGTCGATGGTTCAAACCTATGACGGTGCCGCGGATGAAGTAGAGGACATGCTCACTCGCATGCGCGAGTTGGCGACGCTTGTCCAGAACGGGACGTATACCAATGCGGATCGTGATAATGCAACCTTGGAGTTCCGACAGCTCGCCCGAGAAATCGATCGGGTTCAGGCCAAGACGAAGTTCAACGGAACACTGGATATTGCATCGTCCGTTGCGGCCTCCAGTCAGTTTTATTCGTTTCAGGTCGGTTTTAATGGCGGTGACGCCGTCGGGGTTGAGTTGAAGAGTCTCGAGTCATCAGCGTTGATGAAGGGCGATTATGGCTCTTCGACGATTGGAATCAGTTCAATCGATCTTGGTTCTAACGCGGTATCGGGCGTGGATGTTGGTCTCAGCAACCTCAATGTGGCGCGTGCGACTGCAGGGGCAGCTATCAACCGCCTCGAGCACACCATCAGCAACCTCATGAACGTGGTTCAGCGCACCGAAGAAGCTCGTTCACGAATCGAGGACGCGGATTTCGCGACGGAGTCTGCAGCGCTCGCTCGAGCCAACGTGCTCGTGCAGGCGGGCAGCGCGATGCTCGCGCAGGCGAACCAATCGCCGCAGTACATCCTGGCCCTCTTGCGATAAGCATCGGGTATCTCGCAACGACACATGAATAAACGGAGATAACCATGAGTATCGGAGCAGGGGCGGTGAAGGCGACTTCACTGCCGCCGGAGCAGCAGGTTCAGCGACGAGAGTTCGTCGCGAACAACGACTTCTCGGCACTCTCGCGCGGCAACGACGGTGGGACGAAGACGTCCGCCATCGAGGTGCTGCGTGCAGAGCTCGGCGATTCGGTTCGCGTCGTCAACGAGAAGCTTGCGCACCGCGGGCAGAGTCTCGACATCGGCGTCGATCCCTCGACGGGCGCGGTGGTGGTGAAGGTTTCGGACGACAAGACGGGAGAAGTCGTGAGACAGATCCCGTCGGAAGACGCGTTGCGTGTGGCACGCAACATCGAAGCATTGACGGGGATTCTTGTAGATCACAGAGAGTAAATCGGAGGAAAGCATATGGCACCAAATGCGGCACTCAAGGCATATCAGTCGATCACGAAGGAATCGATGGCTCACGGGGGCAAAGGCGCAGAGCTCGTTACGATGCTGTACGACGGCATCATCGAGTCGCTGGTCAAGGCTCAGGGGCACATCGAGCGCAAGGAATGGAGAGAGTCCGGGCACCAGTTCGCCCGTGCGTTCACCATCATTGCGGGTCTTCGCGAAACGATCGACTTCGACCGCGGTCAACCCGTGGCCGATGATCTGTTCCGCTTCTACAACGCGCTGACGGCGCAGCTGATCAAGGCGCAGTCGCGCCGCGACCTCGAGCTGCTCAAGTCATGCATCGATATGGTCACAGACGTCCGAGGTTCCTGGTCGCAGCTTGCGCTCCAGAGTGCCTCGGGGCCGGCCGTGACAGTCAATCCGGCCGAGTCCACTCGGACGGCGACGGCACCCATTGGTGCTGCGGTAGCCGCCGCCTTCTAGGCGGAATCGGCTGGTTGACTGTCGGGATCGCGGCGGGGGGTCAAACCCCCGCCGCCAATCCTCGTTTCCAGGGGGTCGCCCTAAAGGAAGGTCGGGTCATGCCGACTGATCCGGCATAGGGGATTTGAACCGTCTGGAGCACCACCATGTCGGCTATGGCACTTAAGGCTTATCGGAATACCGCCCTCGACTCGCGCTGCGAGACCTCGAGCAAGCGGGACCTCGTCATCATGATGTACGACGCGGCGATCGATGCGATCAAGCTCGCTCGTCAGCACGCCCTGCGTCAGGAAAAGCGTGCGGTCAGCACGGCCACCTCGCGGGCATTGTCCATTCTGGCGGCTCTGCGCGAGACGCTGGACCGGAGCCAAGGGGGCTCGGTTGCCGCGCATCTCGATGATTTTTATCAGTTTTTGATGCGTCGGCTGGTCCGCGCCGGTGGCGTCGGCTCGACCGACGACCTCGCCGAGTGCGAAGACCTGCTGGGTCAGGTCCGCGAGGCCTGGGCGGTGATCACGCCGGAGACCGTGGGCGAGGTCAACCGACGAATGTTTGTTGTGCATTCCTGAGCCTTTCCCTACTATCCGGTCAAATTAATCCGATTTGAACCGGTTTAGGGGAGAGGCTCATGTCGCGCGTGAGTGCGGCGGGATAGGCGGAGCATGGTCGCTTGGACGGCATCCGCCTCATTAATAGAGAGTGATCCGCTCGAGTCGCTGGCTGGCGACTCGGCGGTCATGCGCTCCCTGCGTTCGCTCGTCCGTCGGGTCGCCGCGAGCGACAGTACGGTCTTGGTGCTTGGGGAATCCGGCACCGGTAAAGAACTCGTCGCCCAATCCATCCATCGTTTGTCGGTTCGAGCGCGCAGCGCCTTCGTGCCGGTGAACTGCGGGGCGATCCCCCACGAACTGCTCGAGAGCGAACTCTTCGGTCACACGAAAGGGGCGTTCACGGGTGCGTTGGTCGATCGGCGCGGGCGCTTCGAAATGGCCAATTCGGGCACGCTGTTTCTCGACGAAATCGGCGATATGCGGCTCGAAATGCAGGTCAAACTGCTGCGCGTGCTGCAGGAGCGTTCGATCGATCGGGTCGGTGACGAGCGGTCGTTTCCGGTGGATGTCCGCATCATCGCGGCGACGCACCGTCATCTCGAAGAGGCCATCGGCGCTGGGGAATTCCGGGCGGATCTTTTCTACCGCCTCAATGTGATTCCGCTGTACGTGCCGCCGCTGCGCGAGCGCGATCAGGACGTGCTGCTGCTGTTCGATCATTTTGCGCGGCGAAGTGCCGGGAAAGATCTCGGTCCCGTGCGGGCGGGAAGCTGCCTGCGGGAGTGGATGTTGGGCTACGACTGGCCCGGAAACTGCCGCGAATTGCTCAATTTCGTCGAGCGCCTGTCGGTGCTCTGGCCGGGCGAGGAGTTGACCCTCGCGAAGATTCCGGCGGCGTTGTTGCCAAGAAAGCGGGGCGCTTCGGCGCCGTCGACCGAGGAGCAGCGCGCCGTCCTCGACATGTGGCAGTGGGACGACGAGCCCGCCGCGGCGACCGCCGACTCGGAGTCTGTCGGGTCGCTCGAGTGGACCGCCGCGGTCGGGGTACCCAAGGTGCCGGGGACCTCGGGGAAGATGTCCGCCATCGACCTTAAGCAACTGCTTGCCGACTACGAGGCGTCCTGGGTCCGCGAGGCGATGCGGGTGTCGGCGGGCAACATCACCCATGCGGCCGATCTGCTCGGTTTGCCGCGCACGACTTTCATCGAACGACTGCGCAAGTACGAGCCCTCGGTTTTCCGACAGTAATCGACTTTCGGTCATCGACGCCTGTAAGGCGCTGTTCTGTCTGGGGTTTTCTTTATTGGCATACGAGTTGCTTATAGCATCACGTGTCCGCGATCGCAGAAAACAATTTCGACTTCCGAACCCCGCCATCCATGGGACCTACCATGTCGATGGGCGATGCCCGTGAGGGCGGTGGGTACGAGATGGTCTACGGTGACCCGTTCACCAAACAGCTGCTCGCCCTCGCCACGCGCGTTGCCCGGACGGAAGTGACGGTCCTCATCGGCGGCCCCTCCGGCACCGGCAAGGAAGTGCTGGCTCGGGTGATCCACCAGAACTCGCTGCGCCAGAAGGGCGCCTTCGTCGCCTTCAACTGCGCCTGTTTGCCCGAGTCGATGGTTGAGGACTTGTTGTTCGGACACGAGAAGGGCGCCTTCACGGGTGCCGTGTCGCGTTTCGAGGGCTTCTTCGCGCAGGCCGACGGCGGCACGCTCTTTCTGGATGAGGTCGGCGAGTTGCCGATGTCGGTGCAGGCGAAGTTGCTGCGCGTGTTACAGGAGCGCGAGTTCACGCCGCTCGGTTCGACCACGCCGCAGAAAACCAAATTCAGATTGCTCGCCGCCACGAATCGCGACCTCAAGGGCGACGTGCAGGCGGGGCGGTTCCGCGAAGATCTCTATTACCGACTCAATATATTCCCCTTGCAGATGAAGCCGCTGAAGCAGCGTCCGGGAGACATCCTGCCGCTCGCGCGTGCGCTCATTCAGCGCCATCGTTACATCTCGGGCGATCTGCATCTGGATTCGTCGGCGATCGAGGCGCTGCATGCGTACGACTGGCCGGGTAACGTTCGCGAACTCGAGAACGTGATCCAGCGCGCGATGGTGATCGCCGATGGTCCGGTGTTGACGGCGATGCATCTCGGTCTCGACGCTTCGCTGCCGCAAGCGGCCCGTCTGTCGCCCGTGGATTCCAGGGTGATGGAGCCTGCCGTCTCCGAAGAGATTTCGATGGACTTGCCGGTCGCTGCGCCGCGCGCCGACCTCTCGCTCGCCGATCGTCGTGCGATGCAGGAAGCCGAAGTGATCATGGCGACGCTCAAGACGACGCCCACCAAGACTCTCGCAGCCGCCCAGCTCGGAATTTCCGAGCGAACGCTGCGCTACAAGCTGGCCCGACTGCGTGAGCACGGGCTGATGGCAGCTGGCCTATGACCGTGCAATCCGTCGCCATGCAGCAAGCTCTCGAGCATCTTCGTGCGATGCGCGAAGCGGCTCGTCCGCCCGATGCGGGTCTTGAGACCTTGCAGGGCACGGCCTCGAAAATGGTGGATACGACCGGCGATCGGCCGTCGTTCCTCGACACCATGCGTTCGGCCGTCGATTCGGTGAACGCGCAGCAGTCGCTGTCACGCCAGTTGCAGAACGCCTATGTGAGGGGCGAGGACGTCTCGCTTACCGACGTGGCGATCGCGATGCAGAAATCGTCCGTAGCCTTCGAAGCGACGGTGCAGGTTCGGAACAAGATTCTCGAATCGTACAAAGAAATCATGAGCATGACGGTGTAATCCCATGGCAGCGGTCGAAGCAGATGTCTTGAGGTCGCGACTCGACCAGGAAGGTACCGGCGCCGGGGTGATGGTGACCACCTCCCGTGATGCCGCGCGCTCGTCCGATCTCGCGCCGGCCGATGCGGCACCTGCAGGACCGGTCGCCAATTTCTTGAAGCAGCCTGTTGTTCGGACCACGTTGCCGTTCGTCGGCTTCGCGCTCGTGTTGTTGCTCGCGGTCGTGGCCTACGTGACCATGTCGACGCCTCCGCCCCGGGCGCTTTACCCGGAGATGGCGGACTCGGACAAGGAAGCGGCCCAGCAGCTATTGAACAAGAACGGCATCGGCGTGCAGCTCGATCCGGCGACGGGTTCTTTGACGGTGCCGGCCAGCGAATTCCACGAGGCGCGCATCATGCTCGCCGCGGCAGGGTTGCCCAAAGACGCCACCACCGGCTCGTCGATGCTCAAAGAAAGCATGCCGCTCGGGACGAGTCAGTTCATGGAGCAGGCGCGTTACAACGCAACGGTTGAAGAAGAGCTCGCGCAGAGCATCCGTCGGATCAACTCGGTCAAGGATGCTCGGGTGCACCTGGCCTTGCCGCGTCAGAGCGCGTTCGTACGCGATCGGGCGGATCCGAAGGCCTCGGTGATCGTGACGCCGTTTGCGGGCCGTTCGGTTAGCGACGGTCAGGTGCAGGCGATCATTCACCTCGTCTCCTCGAGCATTCCGTACATGATTCCGGCTAACGTGTCGGTGGTCGATCAATTTGGCCGCTTGCTCACCGAGCCCGCGGGCGCGAAAGATTTGAACGCCAAGCAGCTCGAGCTGCGACAAAAACTCGAAGCCGACTACGTCGAGCGGATCAATCAGATCCTCGCGCCGATCTTTGGCGTGGCCAACGTTCGCGCGCAGGTCAATGCGGATCTCGATTTCTCCGTCATCGAGCAGACGACGGAAAACTTTGATCCGAACAATGCCGGAACGCGGGTACGGTCGGAGCAGCTCAAAGAGAGCAGCACCACCGAGCCGAGCGCGACCGGCGTTCCGGGCTCGCTGTCGAACGAGCCTCCGCCGCCTGTCGCGCCGGTGGCCGATGCGAATGTTCCGGCCACGCCGGCTCCGGCGACCGAGCCTGTGGTTCGTGGGCAGGAGCGCAGCGAAAGCCGAAACTTCGAGATGGACCGTAGCGTTCGTTACGTCGTCGATCCGGCCCCGCGCATGCGTCGTCTGACGGTGGGCGTTGCCATCAACGATGCGATCGCCGCGCCGGGTGCCACGACGCCGCCTGCGCGACGTCCGCTGCCGGCCGAAGAGATCACCCGCCTGACGAATCTCGTCCAGGGTACGGTGGGTTTCGATGCAGCGCGCGGAGACGTGGTCAATCTCATCAGCACGAGCTTCGAGGCACCGGCCATCGAGGCTGAAGTGCCGATCTATCTGCGTCCGCAGGTGCTCGATACCGGCAAGTATTTGGCGGTCGCTCTGGCGATTGCTCTGCTCGGACTGCTCATCATCCGTCCGATCATCAACAAGTTGACTTACATTCCGCCTCCGCCGGAGCCGGTCGGTCCCGACGCGGCCCGCCTCGCCCTTGCGGCGCCGGTGGGCGGCGAGACCGTCGAGGGTGCAGCCGGTGTGGCGGTGGCCGATTCGGCGGCGGCCGAGGGCGAAGTCGAACTTCGCGAAGGCGAGACGCTCGAAGAATTGAAGGCCCGCATGAAACCCAAGAAGAAGGGAATCTCTGCGGACCTTCTCGACACCGCCAACAGCTACGACGACAAGGTCACCGTGGTTCGGATGCTGGTGTCCCAGGACTCCAAGCGCGTCGCGCTGGTGCTCAAGAATCTGATCGGCCGCGACTTGTCGTAACAGGAGCAAGACGATGGCAGAGGCGACGACAACCGCGGTGCCCGCGACGACGGTGGATCCCGAACAGATCGCCATGGAAGTGGCGGCGCTCTCGAACACGCAGCGCGCAGCCGTGATGCTCATGTTGCTCGGCGAAGAAGAAGCCGCCAGCGTCATCCGTCATCTTGCGCCCAAGGAAGTGCAGCATCTGAGTGCCGCGATGATCTCGGTCGCCGATCTTTCGCAAGAGGCGGTGAGTGCGGTGCTCGATGGCTTCATCGCCACGATCAAGAAGCAGACGAACATCGGCGGTGGCATCGACTACCTCGAAAGCGTTCTCAAAAACGCCATCGGCGAAGACAAGGCGAGCAGCGTGCTCAGCCGCATCATGCCGGCCTCCGCTAACCGCGGACTCGAAGTGTTGCAGTGGATGGACGCGCGATCGATCTCGGAAATGATCGCGAGCGAACATCCGCAGATCATTGCGATCGTGCTGTCGTTCCTCGATTACGATGTCGCGGCGGACGTCATTCGGTTTTTGCCCGATTCGCTGCGCCCCGAGGTGCTCTCGCGCGTTGCCACGCTCGAGACGATTCAGCCGACGGCGATGCAAGAGCTGGAAGTGATCATGCGCAAGCAGTTCTCATCCAACTCTTCGCTCAAGTCCTCGAGCGTCGGTGGCGTGAAAGCCGCCGCCCGAATCATGAATTACGTGAAGTCCGAGGTCGAAATCGGGCTCATGTCGCAGCTCGCCAAGAAAGACGCGGATTTGGCGCAGCGCATCCAGGACAACATGATCGCGTTCGAAAATCTGGCCGGCTGCGACAACCGCAGCATCCAGACCTTGATGCGTGCCGTACCGTCCGAGCTTCTGATGCAAGCCCTGAAGGGCGCCGACGATCTGCTCAAGGACAAGTTCCTGCTCAATATGTCGGGTCGTGCCCGCGAGATGTTCGTCGACGAAATGGACAGCAAGGGGCCGATGCGTTTGTCGGATGTGGAAGAAGCCCGCAAACAGATTCTGCGCACCGCGCGCAAACTCTCCGATGCCGGCGAGATGATGCTCTCCGGTCGCGGCGCCGACTATGTTTGATGAGGCGGCGACCCGGTGAGCGAAACGATCACGTTGCGACGACACAAGCGAGTACCGTTCGCCCCCGTCACTTCCATTCGCAAACCCGACGCCGACCCGGCGGGGCAATTTGCTGCACGACATTTTGCGGTGAAGCGAGCAGGGTTCATCCTGCGTGAATACGCTCGCCAACAGGAAGACCCGCGTACAGCCTCATCGAGTGACGAGGCGCAGTCCGCCACGATCGAATCGTTCAAAGAATCTTCACTCGACGAACTCGCCACCGGGATGGCCTTCGAGGCATCGACGAATTTCGTGGCGCCATCGGGGATTTCCGAAGAGGAAGTCGATCGACGTGTCGCCGAAGCGGAGCAGCGGGGCCGCGAGGCCGCGCAATCGGAGTGGGTTGCGGCACTCGATCAGGCCATTGCGGCACTCGATGCCGCCGGGCGCGCTGTCGGCGATGTGCATCGCGATCTCGAACGTCGCATGGTGGCGCCGCTCGCGCAGGCGAGTTTGCAGATCGGCAGTGAGCTTGCGCGCCAGGTGCTCACCGATGCAGCGGGATTGCAGCGCTACCTCGAGTCGGTGACGGCGGCCTTACAGCCCGGACATTCCGACGATGACCCTTCGGCGGTGAAACCCGTCGTCGAGGTTCGCGTCAATCCTGAAGATCTTGCGGTGCTCGAGCGGGCCTCGTTGCGCCCGTCCTCGATCACGTTCATCTCTGATCCGCTCGTTCCGCGCTCCGGTGCGATCGCGAGCAGCGAGAACAAAGTGGTCGACGATCGCTTCGAGAATCGCATCCGCTTCGCCAAAGAAGCGGTGTTGGCCGCCGCCGCCGATTTGCTGCGCGAACCACCATCATGAGTGCACAGCTGCTCGAAAATCTTGGCGAACGACTCTCGGCGCTCTCACTCCCGCCGCCGGGAGTTTGTGGCGTTTTGACGCGCGTGACGGGCATGCTGCTCGGCGCGCGCGGCGTTCGCGCCCCGCTCGGCGCGTACTGCGAAGTGATGGCCGAACAAGGCGAGGGCATCACCTGCGAAGTCGTCGGCTTCAATGGCGAGGAAGTCATGCTCATGCCGCTCGCCACGGTACAGGGCTTGTTGCCCGGCACCGGCGTACGCGTGATCACGCACACCGCACGTGTGGGCGTTGGCGATGCGCTGCTCGGTCGCGTGGTCGACGGCCTCGGTCAACCGCTCGATGGTGGTGAACCGATCGAGCCGTCCGTCTACGTCACGCTTCGAGGCGAGCGGAAGAACCCGCTACAGCGCGCGCCGATCAACGGTGTACTCGATGTCGGCATTCGCGCCATCAATTCGTTTTTGACCCTTGGCCAAGGACAGCGAATCGGCTTGATCGCAGGCAGTGGCGTCGGGAAGAGCGTATTGCTCGGCATGATGACGCGATTCACGGCCGCCGACGTTGTCGTCATCGGCATGATCGGCGAGCGAGGTCGTGAAGTGCTCGACTTCGTGACCGAAACCCTCGGTGAGGAAGGGCGCAAGCGCGCGGTCGTGGTGGCCGCGCCCGGGGATTGCTCGCCAGTGATTCGTCTGCGCGCGACCCACTACACCTGTGCGATCGCCGAATACTTCCGGGACCAGGGCAAGAACGTGCTGCTGCTCATGGATTCCATGACCCGCGTGGCCCACGCTCAAAGAGAGGTCGGGCTCGCCGTCGGCGAACCGCCGACCACCAAGGGCTATACGCCTTCCGTATTTTCATTGATCAATGAATTGATCGAGCGTGCAGGCAGTGTGGCAAGTGGCGGCAGCGTCACCGGGATCTACACGATCTTGGCCGAGGGTGACGATGCCAACGACCCGATCGTCGATGCCGCACGCGCCATTCTCGACGGACACGTTTTGCTGTCGCGCGATCTTGCAGCGATGGGTCAGTACCCCGCCATCGACATCAACATGTCGGTGTCACGCCTAGCGAGCCGACTCGTCACGAGCGAGCAACGCGCCTTGGTTCGAAAATTTCGGCGGCTCATGGCGATCTGGGAGGAAAACCGGGATCTCGTGTCCGTCGGCGCGTATCGCGCGGGCACGAACCCTGAACTCGATGAATTCATGCAGCGTCGCAATGCCCTGCAGGCGTTCCTGCAGCAGGACGTCGATGAGCAAGTGGAATATGAAGGTGGCTTCCGGCAGTTGGCCGAGGTCCTCGCATGAGTCAGCGCACGCGACAGCGGGCGACTCGCTTGGCGCGTATCACCCGGATCGGCGAGACGCTCGCGGCGGTCGCCGAAGGGGCGGCCGCCGATCGTCGTCGTACCTTGTTCACCGAGCAGGACCGACTTGAGACGGTGCGACACTACCTCGGCGATTACGGAGCGATGGTCCAGGAGCGCGAGGCGGGTACGCAGTCCGTAGGTAGCCTGCGCCTGTATCGGGACTTTTCCGGTTGGTTGACGGAGCTTTCCCAAAAACAGCAAAACGAGGTGGCGCAGGCCGAGTTCTTGCTCGAAGCCGCGCTCGAAGAGGTGCGAGAAAAAAGGCGCTTCGCCGATGCGCTCGAGCGAGTGTCCGAAAAGACCGCTCGCGCGGCGCGCCGGGAGGCGGAGGCGGAGGAGCAGAAGACGCTCGACGACATGGTGCAACAGGGCCGTTCGGCGTCCCTTGGCACTCAAGTTGCAATTCCCCGGTTAGCGATCACAACCGGCAATAAAACTCCGTAATCATGGCTATTCCAGATGTTCTGCTGAAAGCTGTCCGATCTTCGGCTCCGACAGGCAAAAATCCGCTCGAAGCGCTGACTGAAGCGCCTTTTTCGGGTGCGGAGGGCTCGTCCTTCTCGGCCGTCATGGCGGAAGTGAACGTCGACGCCAGAAAAGCCGACGAAAACGAGACTGAAAAAGCGGGTTCCGAGACCGGCAAGGGTTTGCCGGAATTGCCGGATCGTTCTTTGAATTCGAGGCGGTTGCGTTCGGTCGCAGACACGGACCAAAACCTCGAAGAATTTGCCGTAGGGATGGGAATCGACCGCGGACTTGTTCGGCTGTTGCTGAGCGAGACGGCGCCGGCTGCGGCGGGGGCCGTCGAAGCGAAGGTTGAGGAAATCTCCGCGGGCGTCGCCAATCCGATCATTCCGCCGACCGTCCCGATGGTTCAGCCTGCGACGCAGTGGGTATTGGCGGCCGACGCTGCAGTGGCCACGGCATCCGATTCGTCGGTGCGGGCTGCGGTCGAGGAGGCGGCGACGCTTCTGGGTTCGGCGCCGATGGCGGGCGCTGGTGCGACGGTGGGCTCTGGCGCGATGACGGGCTCTGGCCCGATCGCCGAGTCTGCGCCGATCGCGGATGAAGACTTGCTGCTGTGGCGTTCCTCGCTGCTCGCGGCGCCGTTGGGCGATGACGCGGCGACGCCCGTCGAGGGGGCCACGCCGATGACCACGCCCGCGCTGGCTTCGACCGCGGAGCAATTGAAGGCTCGCGGCGGATCGATTGCGATGCCGACGGCGATGGCCTCGGGTGTTGCAGCCTCCGCTGCGGCGACCTCGGGCGCTGCGGTGACGCCCGCCGCGATCACGGACATGCTCGATACGATGTCGCCGATGGCCGCGACCTCGTCGGTTGCGTTGCCCGAGGAGTCGGGATGGCGCTCGCGTCGTTTCAATTTCGTGAATGACTCGGCTGTCCAATCGACCTCGACCTCTATTGCGAGTGAAGGGATTTCGAAGGCGGATTCCAGCGAGTTTGCAGACTTCATGGACAGCAGTACTGGATCTGGCGCTGAGCGTGGCGGCGAAATGCCGGCTCGTCCTCTTGCCACTCCGGGCATGATCGTCTCGATGACCGCGGAGCCGCGCCCTGACGTAGCACCGACCTCGACCGCCACGGCGCTGATCGGAAACTTTTCGTCGCCGACCTCGATTTCGCTTGCCACTACCGCTCCGCAGGGTGCCGCTTCCGGAGAGACCTCGATGGTCCTCCAGACCCCTGATGCGAAGCTGAGTTTTGGTGAGCGGGTGCAGGCCTTCGCCGATGCGGTGGCCCAACGCGTGATCGGTCAAATCCGGGACGAGAACTGGAGTGTACGGATGCAGCTCGAGCCGGCGAATCTCGGCACGATGGACATCGATCTCAGCCTGAAAGGCAACGTCGTCGCCGCGACCGTCGGGGTCGCGAACCAGGACGTACGGGCCTTGCTCGAATCGGGCCTGCCGCGGCTTCGCGAGTCGCTCGAATCGGCCGGGTTGCAACTTTCGGGATGGAATTTCGGTCAAGCTGGCTCTCGAGCCTTCAACGATTCTGCAAAAAAATTCTCGCAGACGGTCTTTCGCGGGCGAATCGACGAGACGGGATCCGTCACAGAGGTCGATGGCTCACGCATGATGCCTATCCGGAACGCGGCATCTGGCAAAATCGATTTGTTCGTTTGATTCCCTTTTCAAATTTCACTGACGGTATACAGCGATGGCAGACAAAAAAGACGACAAGAAAAAGGCCCCTGATGCGGCCGCTCCGGCGGGCGAAGAGGGTGCTCCGACCAAAAAGTCGAAGTTGATTTTCTTCGTGTTGATCGCCGCGGGCGCGCTGGCCCTGATCGGCATCTCCGTCGGCGCAACGCTCTTTCTGACCGGGTTCTTCAATCCGCCGGCCGCGACAGCCAAGGCGGGTGAGGAGAAGGCGGCCGAAGAGGGTGAAGCGAGCGAAGAGGGTGCCGAAGCCGGCGACGGCAGCGCGACCCCCGAGGGTGGCGAACCGAAACCCGATGCCGAAGTTCCGGCAGGGGAAAAATTTGCGGCGACCTACAAGCCCGTGACGGGCAGTAACGGCGAAGAGCGCGACTTCACGCTGAACGTCCCGAATACCCGTCGGTATGTGCAGTTCAAGGTGGCCTACAAGACGTTCTATGGCGAGAAGATCGTCGAGCGCGTGACCAAACATCAGATCGCAATCGGGGCAGCCATCATCTCGACCGCAAGTCAGTTCAGCGAAGAGGAGATGGTCTCGGTCGAGGGTCGTGCGCGACTCGCCGCTGCGCTACGTGATTCGATGAACGACGTGCTGATCCGCAACGAAGATTTCGGCGGTATCGACGAAGTCATGTTCACGCACTTCGTATTCCAGTAAGACTCGGTCGGATAAAAATAGAGAAGAACATGTCGTCAACCGGCCAAATTTTGAGTCGAGAAGAGGTCTCTGCATTGGTGGAAGCCATGCAGAGCGGGGACGTCGACACGTCCTCGACGGCCGCCTCGCCCTCGGCAGTGCAGCCTTACAGCCTGATCGCGAACGACACCACGTCGCGTGGGCAACTCGCTGCGCTCGAGATGATCAATGATCGATTCTCGAGACAGTTCAGGGGAAGTCTGCTCACCTTGCTTCGGCAGGCGGTCAAGGTGACCGTGGCGCCGTTCGATGTGATGACCTTCAGCGCCTATCTCAAGACTCTGCCCTCTCCCTGCAACGTCAACATCGTGCGGTTTCCGCCGTTGCGCGGCTATGGCCTCGTGACACTGGAGCCGTCGATCGTCTACGGCGCAGTCGACAGTTTCTTTGGTGGTCGAGGCGGCGGCTCGCTCGAGTTGTCGCCCTTGCGGGGTTTCACCCAGACCGAAGAGCGCATCATCCAATTACTGCTTGATTCGGTGTTCGACAACCTCCGTGATGCCTGGGCGCCGGTCTATGCGCTCAACCCGGAATTCGTGAGCCGGGAGATCAATCCTGCGTTCGCGCAAATCGGCGAGGATCGCGAAACCGTGATCGTCAGTCGGTTCGACCTCGAGTTGGGGTCCGACATCCGTGGACAACTCACGGTGATGTACCCGTTCTCGGCGCTCAAGCCGATCCGGCTGCTGCTTCGTGGTCGACTCCAGGCCGGTGAGCGCGATGAGCGGCTTGCCGCAAAATGGTCGGATCAACTTCAGGATGCGGTGTCGGACGCCGAACTCGAGATGGTCGCGCAGCTTGTCACCTTGCGCGTGTCGGCACTCGATCTTGCCGCCATCCGTCCCGGCGATACCTTGTGGTTCAAGCCGCCGCAGAGCGTCAAGGTACTCGTGCAGTCCTCGCACGTCTTCGATGCCGAGTACGGCACCGCCGACGGCAATGTCGCCATTCGAATCGAGCGGGTGATCGAACCGCCTGAAGACAAGAAGTCATTGGAAGCGAGTGAGTCTCATCACTCGGAAGAATCGGCGGGTGCCGAACACGGCGCCGCCCCGCATCGCAAGCGCGCATGACGCAAACAGAATACGTCGCAGGAGCAACGGCAGCATGAACGAGTCAGCAGTAGGCAATATTTCCAAGGGTGAAGCTGGAGCGGAATCGGCCGTGCAGCTCGAGTTGATCCAGAACGTCGCAGTCAGCGTATCGGTCGAGGTTGGTCGATCGTTGCTCCGAATTCGCGATCTCCTTCGCCTCGGGCAGGGCAGCGTTGTCGAGCTCGATCGCGTGGCCGGCGAACCGCTCGACGTCTGCGTGAACAACACCGTCATCGCCCGCGGCGAGGTGGTGCTGGTCAACGAGCGTTACGGCATCCGTCTCACCCAGGTCGTCGATCCGGAAGATCGCGTCAAACACCTTTAAGCGGAAGCTGCGTCGATCATGGATCCTGTTCGATACGTCACCGCTCTACTTCTTGTCGGCGGTTTGCTGGCGCTGGCCATTTGGATGCTGCGGCGGTTTCGCTTCGGTAATCCCGATGCTTCGCGCAGCACGCTCAGCATTACGGCACATGCGTCGCTCGGCGCGCGCGAGAAACTCGTCGTCGTGCGCTTTGGTGGCCGAGATCATCTGATCGGTGTGACGCCGGGTTCCATTACCCGCATCGCAACCGCCGAGACCGATGGATCTTCGAGCGAGGAGCGACCGTCGTGATTCGCATACGCGGCCTGCTCGGGCCAGTTTTGACGCTGCTCTTCCTCGTTGCGGCTCCGATGGCGCTGGGTCAGGACGCCGCGGCCATCGAGTTGCTGCGCACGAAACCCATTGCAGGGGGCGGTCAAGCCTACAGTCTGACGCTGCAAGCGCTCGGCTTGATGACGCTGCTGACGCTCTTGCCGGCCATCGTGTTGTCGATGACGGCTTTCACGCGCATCGTCATCGTGCTGGGGCTTCTGCGGCAGGCGATGGGCACCGCTTCGACGCCGCCGAACCAGGTGATCGTCGGTCTCGCCTTGTTCCTGACGTTTTTCGTGATGGCGCCGACGCTCGATGAAGTGCAGCGCGTCGCACTGCAGCCCTATATGGAAGAGTCCATCCCGTTCGAGACGGCACTCGAGCGCGCGGTCGATCCGATGAAGAAATTCATGTTGGCGCAGACCCGCGAGTCTGACCTCAAACTCTTCATGGATCTTGCGAAGACGCCGCCGGTCAGCGCGCCGATGGAGACTCCGCTCAGCGTCTTGTTGCCGTCGTTTTTGACCAGCGAGTTGCGCACGGCCTTCACGATCGGGTTTCTGATCTACATCCCGTTCCTCGTCATCGATCTCGTGGTCGCGAGCGTGCTCATGTCGATGGGCATGATGATGGTATCGCCGATCATGATCGCCTTGCCGTTCAAGTTCCTGTTGTTCGTGCTCGTGGATGGTTGGGGACTCATCCTCGGATCACTCGCAGCCAGTTTCGCGGCGCCACTACCATGAACGAGACCGGCGTCATCGATCTGGTGAGGGAGTCGATGTGGGTCGGTGGACTGGTCGCGGGCCCCATCCTGGTGACCGTGCTACTCGTCGGCGTCATCGTCGGTATCTTCCAAGCCGCTACGTCGATCAATGAAATGACGCTCAGCTTCTTGCCGAAACTGATCGCGGTCATGCTCGTCACGCTGCTCATCGGCGGCTGGCAATTGCAGCTGCTGGTCGACTTTGCGCGACGAATCTTCGAACGGATCGCCGACGTCGGGATGTAAGCCTGTGCTCGACCTCGGCGTACTCACCCTCAATTGGCTCCAATCGATGCTGCTGCCTTTGACGCGGGTCGGCGCCTTTTTTCTGGCGGCACCGCTGTTCACCCAATCGGCAGGCATCGGGCGCATCCGTGTGATCTATGCCGCGACGCTATGTCTGCTCATGATGCCGTCGTTTCCGACTTCGTTGTCGGAACCCTCGATGCCCTATGGTGAGCCCAATCTCCTGCTCATTTTGAGCGAGGCGCTGATCGGGGTGACGATGGGCCTCGCGCTCCAGTTTGTGACGGCCGCGGTGGTCACGGCGGGTGAGCAGATTTCGATGTCGGTGGGCATTGGATTTGCGCAGTCGTTCGACCCCTCGCTCGGTTCGACGCCGGTCCTGTCGCAGTTCCTTAATTTGTTGGCACTGCTGATATTTCTGACTGCCGGTGGTCACACCATCATGATCGCGATGATCACCGAGAGTATCCGTGCGATGCCTCCGGGGGAATTCCGTTTGATGGATATCCCCGCGTTGCTCGAATTCTCCGGCATCATCTTCAAGGGGGCGGCCTTGCTGGCGGCTCCGCTATTGTTGACGCTGCTCGCCGTCAACCTTGGAGTGGGCGCGCTCTCGCGCGCGACGCCGTCGTTGAACGTTTTCGCTGTGGGCTTTGCCGTGAGCTTGTTGGTGGGCTTCGGACTGCTTTTCGTGTTGATGCCTGCGATCGGTGAGCGTATTGCCGAACTGTGGCAGGAGGCAGGCGCCTTCATCCGACCGAAACTGCTCGGGGAGGGGTGAGGCGTGGCCGAGGAGCAAGGTCAGGAAAAAACAGAAGAACCGACTGCGCGCAAACTCTCGCAGGCCCGCGAGCGCGGCGAATTGCCGCGCTCTCCGGATTTCGGCGGGGCGATGGAAGTGCTCGTCATCTGCTTGCTGATGTTTTTCCTCGGCGCTGAGATCGTCGACGGCTTTGCCGAGATGTTGAAGAACGGGCTGACGTTCAATCGCAGTCAAATCGAGGACGTTCAGGATCTGCCACTGGTCGCGGGCGCGCGGCTTTTCGAAGGCCTGTGGGCGGTGAAGTGGTTGCTGCTCGCGTCAGTCGTCGTCGCATTGCTGGCATCGACGCTGAATGGCGGGTTCAATTTTTCAGGCAAGGCTGCTGCGCCCAAGTTGAGCAAGCTCAACCCGCTCAGCGGTTTGAAGCGGATGTTCGGGGCTCAAGCCTGGATCGGTTTGCTGCGTAACCTGCTCAAATTTTTCGCTATCGCAGCGGTTCTCGGTTTCGTGCTCTGGACGCGCCGTGCCGAGATGATCGCGATGTCGCGCGACTCGTTCGAGATGATGATCGCCGCCGGAGCATCACTCGCTCTCGTCACGTTCACGTTGGTCAGCGCCGCCGTCGCGGCGATCGCCTTGCTCGATGTGCCGTATCAGCGTTGGAGCTACCTGCGACGCTTGCGCATGACGATGCAGGAAGTGCGCGACGAGATGAAGGACATCGAGGGTCGACCCGAGGTCAAACGACAGATACGTCGCAAGCAGCGCGAGTTGAGTCGCGGTCGGATGCTCGACAAGGTCAAAGACGCCGACGTCGTCATCGTCAACCCCTCGGAGTTCGCCGTCGCGTTGGAATACGACGAGATGCGCAATGCGGTCCCGACGGTCCTCGCAAAGGGGCAGGGTGAGATCGCGAAGTCGATCAAGGAGCGGGCTACGCTCGCAGGGGTACCGATCGTCTCCGCGCCGCCGCTCGCCCGTGCGATCTACTTCACGACCGAAGTGGACGATCCGATTCCGGAGGGTCTGTATCGCGCGGTCGCCGCGGTGCTCGCCTACGTATTCCGACTCAGTGCGATGACACCGGGTCTCGAAACACCGGCTGCGCCGAAGCCCGAGCTTGCGCCCGAGTTCATGTTCGACGAGTTCGGTAAACCGATGAAAGGGGAAGGCACATGACGGTTCTCGATAAAGCAGCTGCCGCACGACGCAGCGTGATGCGAGGAGATCCGACGGTCGTCCTCATCTGTTCGGCGTCGGCCGAAGTGCTCTCGAATCGGTCGCGGGAGTTTGTGCGCACGCTACGCAGCGACGGAGCGCGTGTGGAGTTTCATACGCCCGGTCATGCCGATGCGCTGCTCCAATCGACCAACCGACTTTTGGAGAGCATTCCCCTCGAAGCGATTCTGTCGAGCACCGAGTTATTCCCGCCCCATCTGCTCATCATCGATGATGCCGAGACCTTGTCGGGTGCTGAAGCGACGGCGCTTCGACGTCTGGTGCAAGGACTGCGCGGCAGCGCGTTCCGAGTGCTTCTGCTCGCGAAGCGGAGTCGCTCCGAGGTAGATCGGCTGCCGCTCGCTGACTTGATCGACCTCATGGTGATTTGGGACGCAGACAAGCCAGAGAGCGAACCGATCGCTGCCAAACGAGCGCCGAACGAGCCGCCCAAAGTCGAGCCGGTCAAAGTTGAACCGATCAAGGCCGAGCCGGCCAAGGCTGAACCGATCAAAGTTGAGCCAACCAAGGTCGAGCCGACTCAAGCAGCGTCTGATAAAAAAACTTCGAACTCGGCGACGCCGATCCCGGATGTACTCGCCGATCTGGCGCGTGAGCGCGCCGAGACGCGCGGTTTCGATGTGACGTTCTCGCGAAGTTGGAAGTCGACCCCACTGAAAGTGGCGGGGGCCGTCGTCGCCGTGTTGCTTCTCGGCTACGGTGTCACGAGCGGGTTGATGACTTCCAAGGATGCCGAGCCGGTCGTTTATGACTGCGGCTCACATCCCGACCAAGAGTCCATCGACGTACTGCTGGCTCGGATAGGACGATCCACTCCTACGCGAGTGACCGCCGAGTCGGGACGTTTTCGTTTGCAGTTGGGTCCGTTTCCGAGCGAGTCGGCCGCAGAGGCCGTGCGGGAACAGGCTTGGCTGCTCGGTTCATGCCGCGTCAATCCGATCGCCGTTCGCGCGATGGAATCGTTGGCACGCAAGGCTGGAGGTTGAGCTCATGACGAACATCCCGACAGGACCGGACGCGACGGAGCCGGAAAATCCTTCGATTGAGGTCACCGGCGTTTTCAAGTCCGGCGATCTCGCCGTGCAGCGGCTGAAGCCTGGAGCCACCTCGGCGGTATCCGATATTGCCGTGGAGCGCGCTTCCGAAGATCTGTTCCAGAAATCCGAGTTGATCTCGGAGGCGTCAGCGTCCCCGCCGGTCGCGCCAGTCGTCGACGAAGGCGCTGCCGCGGTCGCGAGCGCTGCCGAAACTCTGGAGACCCTCGAAGAGACGGTGGCCAAGGTGGACGCACTCGTGCAGTCGGTGGAGCAACGACAGTCGCAAATCGAAGATGCCCACAACAAAGCCGAAGCGATGCTGGCCGAGGTCAGTCGAATCGCCGAAGCACTGACTTTTTCGAATGCCCTGCGAGACAGAATCAACGCCACGGTCGCGCGGACGAAGCGCTTGCGTGGCAACGACGGTAACCCGCGAGGTTGACTCGCGTCCGTCGTCGGCAAGGAGGAATTGAAAAATGAGTAAAGAAACCGAATCGAAAGAGGGCGAAGCCGCCAAGGCCGACAGCCCGCTCGAGACGCTCACTTCGCTGGTACTCGATGCGGCGGATGCCGCCAACGACAGTGCCCAGTCGACCCAAGAGGCGATCTCGCGTTTGTCGCATGTCGTGGATACCAACCTCGACACGACTCGTGCATTGCGTACGGCACCCGCAATCTTTGGTGCGGTCATTTTGAGTATCGGCATTGCGATCGCCGTCGTCGTGGCGATGGTCTTCTCGAAACTCGACGAGAGGGCGGCTGCGCTGAATCAGGCGATCGTCGCGCAGGAGGAGAGTCTCGAGAAAATGGATAAGACCCTCAAGTCGCTGTCCAATCTCGAATCCGACCTGCAGAAATTCCAGAGAATAGCGGATGACACCACGCAACGAGCCGTCGTGACGCTTCGCGAGCAGGTCAAAGCCGATCGCATCGCTCTGCAGCAACTCGAAGTGCGGCGTTTGAACGAAGTGCTCGCCTCGTTTCGCGGCGCAGTCGCCGGGGCGCCGCCGCCGGGTTCGGCGCGTCAAAATGAAGAGAACAAACGCTTTGCCGCGCTCGAGAAATCATTGACGGGTCTCGAGGGTGCGATTTCGCGAGTCGATGCACGCCTTGCTGCGATGGAACAGCAGAGCGAGAAGCGTATGTCCGCGATGGAAAAATCGATGGGTGCGAGGTCATCCAGCGAGGCGGGTAGCAAGCGTCCGGTGGCAGTCCTGTCCGATGCGCAAGCCAAGGACATGAAGGCGACCGCCGCAGAAGTCGGCCGTCTCAAGCAGGAAATCGCGAGCTTGCGCGAACTCATCGAGCGTCGCGGGAGCGAGTTGCAGTCGGGCGTACCGACCATCAAGAAATAAGAGAGCGGATCAGGAACGGCGTTTTAGAGCGGGATCGCGCGGCAGCCGGCTTCGCAAAGCTCGGCTGAGCCGCGAACGACGCCGAGTTCCGCTCGACCTTCGGGTGAGAGACTGCGGATCTTCGCAATCGGCCACCGGCTCGCGAACGCCGTATCTGCCGTGGGCACGAGCAGTACCGAGAGACCCTCTTGCAGTCCGGAATACTTGCCACCGGACAGCCAGATCTTGTCTCGATCGGTCGAGACGTTGAGCCATGGTGTGCCGCACCCGAGCGGTTCGACCATGGCTTTGGCCGTGGCGTCCACTTTTTCGAGTACGCGAGTCATCCAGCGCGAACTCGAGGTCGAGGGATGACGACTGCGAATCTGCAATCCCTGACTGGCGGTGAGTACTCGAGTCGAGATCGTGCGACCCCCACGAGCCGGATCTTCGACGAGCGTCATCGTCACGAGCAGCTTTCGCGGCGCGACGATCCAATCATCCATGTCGCGTTGCGGTGTCGTCATGCCTCGATAATCGACTCGAACACGCAGAACGTCATTGCCCGCGGAGACGCCTCGACCCGCGACGGGGCGAAGGCGGACGTTCCCCGAGAGATGGGTCAGCGCCGACGGGATGAGGTGCTCGAATCGAACGCGATCGTTGACGGACCAGGCCGGATGGGACTCACCCGCGACGAATTCGAGATCGACGACGCGCTGGAGTGCTTGCGGAGCGCGACACATCTCGCGCGAGGAGATCACCGAGCCACACTGGGTGTCCGAAGACCCGCCCCATCGCGTGATCCGTACGGCTTCGGCGATGCGTCCATCCGTGCTGAGCGTCGACTCGAGTTGCCAGGGTGCGGGTTGCGACTCGAGACAGCGCTGCAACATATCGGCGTCTCGCTGCAGCGCCGCGTCGGCGTAGAGGTCGCTCCGTGACTGAGCAGACCCGACGACTCCTGCAAGACTCATCGCCATCGCACCGAAGGCGGTGGCGAGAGACCGTGAGGTACGGCGTCGAGCGGCGTCGGTCATCGACGTTGGAGCCAGGCCACTTTGTCGGCGGGCAGCCGCACCGTCGCTTGATACGAGTCGTTCCCCAGCGGCTCGAGCGCGACGACTTCGGCGCCGGCGATCACGCCGGAGATCCGCACGCGGATCTGATCCTCGCGAACTCTGCTGTCGTTGATCAAAGAATCGCTGGCGAACTCCACGCCGTAGAGCTGCTCGGCGAGGTTACGGTAGGCATCGAGTTTTGCCGCTCGAGCCGCCTGCAGTCGACGTTGGGCCGCATCCGCCCCGGGCTGAGCAGTGATCGAAGCAAATCCGATCGCCGTGATGTCGGCGAGACCCGTTGGTGCGTCCGCGTCATCCGCATCGACGCTCTCGACGACCGCGGCGTGTCGATCACCGGACCGATGATCGAGCCCGACCGATCGGTCGCGGGCTTTCATCTGGACAGTGAACGTCCCCCGCGGGGTGCCCTGCGCGAGCGGGTCCACGACAGACACGAAAGAACACCCGGACAGCCAGAGACTGGCAGCCGAGACGGTCAGTATTGGTGCGATACGACGGTCCATAGGCGGTCAGTCGGCCCGTGAGTCCGGGCCTTGAGCGTCGATCCCATCCGAACTGGCGGAAACCCGCATGGCACGGTCGTTGCAGATCAGGGAAGGGGGCATCCCCGGCTATGCGGCAAAGCTCGATTAGAAACCCTGTAACTCATTGATTTTGAATAAATAAAATGACTTCAATTCCGTTCGACGTAATGTCGAACCTTCGACAACTCGGCAAGAAATTGCCGCTCGAGGCCGTGGCGATTCCGATGGGATTCCTGCTGCTTCTCGGGATGTTGTTGCTTCCCGTGCCGCCCTTGATGCTGGACCTGTTCTTCACGTTCAACATCGCGATGTCCTTGGTGATTCTGTTTCTCGCGATTGCGGCGGCGAGGCCGTTCTCGTTCTCGGTGTTCCCCACGGTTCTGCTGTTCGCCACGTTGTTGCGCCTCGCGCTCAACGTCGCCTCGACCCGAGTGGTGCTGAGCGCCGGACACGAGGGCACCGATGCAGCCGGGCACGTCATCGAAGCATTCGGCTCGGTGCTGGTCTCGGGCAATTATGTCGTCGGTATCGTCGTCTTCGCGATCCTCGTGATCATCAACTTCGTCGTCGTCACGAAAGGCGCGGGGCGTGTCTCCGAAGTGACGGCGCGATTCACTCTCGATGCCTTGCCCGGCAAGCAGATGGCCGTCGATGCGGACCTTGCCGCCGGGTTGATCAACCAGGAGCAGGCGAGAACGCGACGCCGCGAGATCACATCCGAAGCCGACTTCTACGGATCGATGGACGGTGCGAGCAAGTTCGTTCGCGGTGACGCCATCGCCGGCATCCTGATCCTGATCATCAACATTATTGGCGGCATTCTCGTCGGCACCATGCAGCACGACATGTCGATGAGCATGGCCGTCGAGCGCTACACGACGCTTGCGGTGGGTGACGGTCTCGTCGCGCAAGTGCCGGCGTTGCTGCTGTCGATTGCGACGGCGATCATCGTGACCCGAGTCTCGGGTGAAGAGTCGCTGCACGATCAGACCTCGAACCAGTTCAACAATATCGAAGCATGGTGGTTGACCGCTTGCATCCTCGCCTTGCTCGGCGTGATCCCGGGCATGCCCCACGTCGCTTTCCTCTCGCTCGCTGCGGTCACCGCGGGCGCGGCGTGGGTCCTGAGTCGCAAGCGTGAAGAGACTCGTCTTGCCGCGAAAAAATCGGATGAAGCGCCGGCTACGCCGAAAGAGTTGTCGTGGTCCGACGTGCAGCAGGCCGATGCCATCGGGCTCGAAGTCGGGTACGCGCTCGTCGCGTTGATCGACACCCAGCAAGGCGGTTCATTGGTCACGCGCATCCGCGGTATTCGCAAGAAGCTGACGTATGAACTCGGATTTCTGATTCCGCAGGTACACATTCGTGACAACCTCGATCTGCGGCCCGAGGCCTACCAGATCATGGTGAACGGCGTGGTGATCGGACGAGGCGAGGTGAAACCGACTCGAGAGCTCGCGATCCATTCAGGCGTCGTGCATGGTGAGTTGCAAGGCGTACGCACCAAAGATCCGACCTTCGGTCTCGAGGCGGTGTGGATCGACCCGGCTCAACGCGATTACGCCCGATCGCTCGGCTATACCGTGGTCGATGCGAGCACTACCATCGCAACCCATCTCAACAAAATCCTGCAGGACAACTGCAACCTGCTGCTCGGACACGATGAGACGCAGCAGCTCGTCGACAAATTGGCTGCGGCCGCGCCGAAGCTCGTCGAAGAATTGATCCCGAAGAAATTGTCGATCGGCGTGCTGACGCAGGTGCTGCAGAATCTTCTCGCCGAGGGCGTCTCGATTCGCGATCTTCGCGGCGTGTTGCTCGCGCTCGCTCCGGTTGCGGAGAAGGTTCAGGATATCGACGAACTCACGGGTGTCGCGCGCATCGCGCTCGGTCGCATGATCGTGCAGCAGTACGTTCAGTATGGCGACGAGTTGTCGGTCATGACGCTCGCTCCGGAACTCGAGCAGGTGCTGCACGCGACGGCGAGACGCGGACAGGGTGGCAACATCCCCGTGGAGCCGGAACTCGCCGAGGGTCTGCTGCGTTCGGTCAGCAAAGCATCACAAGACGAACTCAACAGCGATCGTCCGGCATTGCTCGTCACCTCGCCGACGCTGAGACCCTGGTTGTCCAGGATCCTGCGTCCGCGAATACCGGGACTCTCGGTTCTCTCTTATTCGGAACTCCCGGAGGACACGAACCTCCGGGTCAACACCAGCATCACAGTGCAAGCGCGGCAGACCGCGGCGGCGTAACGGGGATAAGTCATGCGTATCGAACGAGTGGTAGCGGGTACCTTCAACGAAGCCAGTGAGCGATCACGGCGTTTGTATGGTCCCGACGTACTGCTGATCTCCTCGAGCCGGGTAGGGAATGCACACGAATTGCTCGTGTGTACCGATGCGTCGTCCAACGACGAGCGGGTACTTGACGATGTCGAAGCACGCGGAACCTTTGCCGCGACGATGCAAGAAGAAATGTTGGCTCGACCCAAGGCACCACCAGTCGAACCCATCATCGCGGATCCCGAGCCACAGACGATCACGCGCGCCGTGGATCCAGAAAATGGAGCTGCGCTCGTCTCGCTCATCCGCAAAGAATTGCTCGATTTGGAGAGACGAATCGTCTCGAACAACGGTGGAGTCCATGGTCTGCGCGAAAAAATGGCGCTGCTCGAACAAGGGTTCTCTGCCGGCTATGCCGGGCGCCTCGTCGAGGCGGGTCTCAGTTCGACGGCGATGGCTACGTGCCTGCTCGATGATCTGAACCTCGGCGGCCCCGAGATCGGCATTGCAGGTCGGCCTGCGGTTTTCGTGGGTCCTGCCGCCGGTGGCAAGACCACCGCCGCGATGCAGGCAGCTCGATCGATCGCAAATAAAAAGGGATCGCCTGCCGTCGTGAGCGCATCACGCGATGCTCGTCCGGGTGCGCGAGAAAAGTTTTTTGCGATGGCCGATGCGGCGCGCATCGAGTCGAGTTGGGGCGGCGTCGCGCCCGGCGCTTTGGTCGTCGACGCGGGAGGTTACAACCGCGAGGATCTGTCGATCGATCGACCGGAGCTTTCGAGCTACGACCTTTATCTTTGCATGCCGGCTTATCTGAACCGCATCACCGCCGCGCGTTGGTTCGACAGCGTCAAGTCGGTCACGGGCGTGATTCTCACGCATTGGTCCTCGGCTGAAGTACCGCTCGGACTTTTGGGTTGCATGGCCGAGCGTGGACTGCGTCTTGCGGGATTGTCGGCAAGCGCTGATCCGACGGCTTCACTCGTCGACCCGACTGTCGAGTCGTTCGGCGGTCCTGTTCGTGTGGCGCTCGAGCTGACGCTCGATCTCTCTCCGGCAGGTGTCGAATGACCGACGCCGCTGAACGCAAAACCCGTTTGATCGCCGTTTCCAGCGGAAAGGGCGGCGTGGGCAAGACGTTCCTGAGTCTCAACCTCTCGGCGGCGCTGGCGACGCGCGGCCATTCCGTCTGGTTGTTCGACGGAGACATGGGGCTCGCCAACGTACACGTTCTTCTGGGAATTCAGCCGCAGTTCGATATCTCCGATGCATTGGAAGGACGCTGCACGCTCTCGCAGACGCTCTTCGACGGACCTGGCGGGATCAAAGTCATCCCCGGTGCGTCGGGAAAGCGGGATATGGCCGAGATGGGCACGCTCGAGATGACGCAGATCATCCAGAGTCTGACCACCTTGACGCCTTCGGCAGATTTCATGTTGATCGACACTGGCGCGGGAATCGGCAAGCACGTCACGACGTTGGCGCGCCTCGCTGACACGATCGCGGTCGTGGTGTGTGACGAGCCGGCCTCGCTCGCCGATGCCTACGGGCTGATCAAGGTCATGTACCGGGATTTCGGCAGCCGCAACTTCGAGATCATCGTGAACGATGTCTCGTCGGTGCAGCGTGGACATCTGGTGTTCGAGAGGCTCCAGCAGGTGGCCATGAGGTTTCTCGAGTTGAATCTCGTGTTGGCCGGAATCGTCCCGCACGAGGCTGAGGCCATGATGGTCACTCGTCGTCGGGAGACCCTCATGAGCGCTGCGCCGCGAAGCGCGGCGACTTCCGCCATTCTCGAGATCGCCACTCGATTCGAGAAGTTGAAGGTCGTGACGGACAGCGCACGATTCAACCTCACGCTCGTCGATGGAGCATCGGGAGCCCGAAGCCCATGAAGCGGCCCGGCGACGCATACTCCGAGGTGGCGTCATCGACTGCTCCGCATGCCGGTGCGGACTTTGCATCGCATTTCAAATTGGTGAAGCGCGTCGCGGCGCATTTCCGCGGACGCTTGCCTGCCGCAATAGAACACTCGGATCTCGTTCAAGCGGGAATCGTCGGCCTGATGGAGGCCATCGAAGCCTTCGATCCGGAACGCGGTAACGACTTCGAGACCTTCGCAAAGCTCCGTATCCGCGGGGCCATGCTCGATGAAATACGGCGTGCGGCCTGGGCACCCCGAAGCACGGTGAAGGTCGCGGTGGAGGCGAGAGCCGCCGCCACCCGTATCGAGAACGAGAAAGGCGTCCCGGCGACGCATCGGCAGATCGCCGACGAACTCGGGCTCGACGTCGGGCGCTACCATGAATTGCGGGGACGCAATCAGGGGCTCGCAGGCTCGGTCACACTTGAGGAGATCAACTTCGCGAGCGAAGAGCCGACTCCTGACCAAGTCGCGGACGAGGACAGTATTCGTGCAGCGCTCAAGCAAGGGATCGCATCTTTATCCGAGCGCGAGAAAACGATCGTTGCGCTTTACTACGACCGCGAGCTGACGCTTCGGGAAATCGGAGCGGTGCTCGAGGTCAGCGAGTCGCGGGTCAGTCAGATGCTGACCGCGATCGCGAAACAGTTGCGATCGTTGATCAACGGGAGCAGCGAAGGCGCTACCAGGAAAATGGGGCAGGTCACCGGCAAGGTACCTCCTCCACCCCGCGAATCAGCGCGAAAAAACGGGGAGCTGCGGGGTTAATCATCGTGCAGGGCTGTATGCCCTGTCGGGAGAAGGGACATGTTCGTCATTATCGGTTTGGTCATTCTGTTCGGCTGCGTTTTCGGGTTCTACATCCTGCACCACGGGCCGATGGCGCCGATCATCGAAGCCGCCCCGACGGAGATGGGGATCATCCTCGGCGCGGGCATCGGCGCCATGGTGATGGGAAACAGCATCACGATCCTCAAAGGAGTCGGTGCGGGAATCGGCAAATGTTTGAGTGGACCTGCGTATCACAAGCAGGAGTTCCAAGACACGATCACGCTGATCACCAAGCTCTTCAAACTTCTCAAGGCCGAGGGCGCTGTCGCTCTCGAGCCGCACATCGAAAATCCGGAAGCGAGTTCGATCTTTGGTGAGTTCCCGAAACTCCTGAAGGATCACGCGCTCATCGGCATGATCTGCGACACCATCCGTCTGCTCGTGACGTCCAACCAGCCGCCGAATCCCGAGACCGTGGCGGACAACCTCACGGTTGCGATCAAGACCCACCATCACTCGGCATTGAAGCCGGCGCAGGCGCTCGCCAACCTCGAAGGCGCGCTGCCCGCGCTAGGCATCGTCGCGTGCGTACTCGGCGTGGTGAAGACGATGGCGGCGATCGATCAGCCCCCGGCGATCCTCGGTGGCCTGATCGGTAGTGCGCTCGTCGGAACCTTTCTTGGCGTGTTCATGGCATACGGCATCGTGGGACCGCTCGCAGCGCGTCTTGCGCAGATCGTCGATGAAGAAGGCCAGATCTACGCCGTCGCGAAGTTCACGCTTATCGGGCACATCCGTGGTGATCCGGTTCCGTTGATCATCGAATCCGCGCGCGCGGCGATCGACCATCATTCCGCGCCTACGTTTGCGGAAGTCTTCGATGGCCTCCGAGGCAAGTAACGTCGCCGCGGCCGTGGCGACCGAAGATCCGGCGAATGCCGGAGGGGCGCCTGTTCCCGCAGCCGAGGCGCCTCAAGCCGATGCAGCGCCGGCAGCTCCACAGCTGCCGCCGATCATCATCAAGAAAATCATCGACGAGGGTCACGCGGGTGGCCACGGCGGCGCGTGGAAGATCGCGCTCGCGGACATGATGACGGCGATGATGGCGTTCTTTCTTCTCATGTGGTTGCTCGGCGCGACCAATGCGGATCAACGCAAGAGCATCGCGGAATACTTCCAACCGACCAACGCCCCGAGAGCCGATATGTCGGGAGGTTCCACCGGATTCTTTGGCGGCATGTCGCTGATCGATCCGAAGGCGCTTCCGATGACGTTGACCCAGACGGGCGTGTTGCAGCTGACGGCGCCGGGGACCGAAGAACAGGAAGTCACCTCGGAGGATCAGGCCCTGCCGCAAGGGCTGAGTGACGAGGAGCGACGAAAAATCGCCGCAGAGCAGGACGAGAAGAATTTCGAGAACCTGCAGGACCAACTCGAGAAGCAGATCGGGGCAGATCAGAAAACCTCTGATCTGATGTCCGTGGTCAAGTTCGTACGCGAGAAGGAAGGCTTGCGTATCGAGATACTCGATGACGCCGGCTTCTCGATGTTCGGATCAGGCACCGAAGAGTTGTCGGGTGAGGCGGTCGCCTTGATCGAGAAGGTCGGCGCAAGTCTCAAGAGCATTCCCAACGAGATTGCAGTGCGTGGTCACACCGACAGTCTGCAATTCAAAAAAACAGCGGCGAAGAACAATTGGAGCCTTTCTGCAGGTCGGGCCGACTCCACTCGCCAGTTCCTAAATTCCATCGGGGTGGATAATTCGCGTTTCTCGCGTATCGAGGGTGTCGCTGATTCGCAGCCCGTCAACGCGGACAATCCCTCGGATCCTCGTAATCGCCGAATCAGCATCACGGTGCTCTATCGCGACGGAGCGAAACCTCCGCAATGATTCGTGACTCTCGCTACCCGGTAGGGCTCGTCGTCATGCTCGCGGTGCTCTCGTGGTCGGCGACCGCCCATGCCCAGTTCATTCGCGGGTTCGATCTGTTTCGTACCGGTCAGTATTGCGAGGCTCGCGAGGCGTGGTTGGAGAGCGAGAAGTCGGGCGATTCGACTTCGCCTTTCGGTTTGGCGGAGTTGTACGCGCGCGGTCTTTGCGTCAAGCAAAACGAGCGGCTGGCGAGTCGCTGGTATTTGACGGCCGCACAACGCGGGAACCCCAGGGCACGCGCGGAGATCGGTCTGCGGTACGCCTATGGCAAGGGTGTAAAGCCGAATTCCTTGAAGGCCTATGTTTGGATGTCTACGTCACTCGCGTCGGCCGGAGGCTGGGAGAAGGATTTCGTGACGACCGTCGACAAGAATCTCTTGGTCGTCGAGGGTACGATGACGCCGGAGCAGCAACAGCGTGCGAAGGCGATCGTGGCCGAATTCAAAAAAACCTATCGTCTGCCGCGCGAGTTCAACGCGCTCGATTGATCAAAGACCAGTGCCTGCAAACCGGACGACGATCTGGGTGCAGGCAGGCGTCTCCGCAGTCGGTGCGCCCGAGACAGACCACGTGGCATCTTTGGCCCAAGCGACTGCCGCCTCATTGACCTCGGGGTAGGGCGCAGGATCCGAAACCTCAAAGGAGCGATCGCTCTCCTGCGAGGCAGCGCAAACTTTGAGGCCCACCGTCTCGCGACCCACCTTGCGGCGCTGCTCGGCCGTCAACTTCGACGATGGCGTTCGGCTTGCGGACTCGAGCTCGATGCGAAGCATCGCCGCGGAGTCCGCTCCGGAGGGCGCCTCGGCGGCGACCTTCACGGGTGTTTCGACGCGCGCTGCCGGGTGCGTTCCCGCGTGCGCATCGGTGTGCGCTTCGGTATGCGATTCGGTATGCGCGTCGGTATGCGCTGCGGGGCTGGCCTCCGGCGTTTTGGCGACGGGCTCGGGCATCGCTGAAGAGTGATGATGTTGGATCTTCCAAGCACCGTCGCGATAGGAATAAACGTAGGTGTAGCGTGCGGCGACGGTCGAGGCGTTACCCGCCGAATCCATCACTGAGAACTCGTAGAGCCCTGCATCGATCGAGACTCCGCAATAATGCTGAGTCATTCGGCGAACGATCGTCCCGCGCGGCGACTTCTGCAGGAAATGATCAAAGTATTCGGTGATCGAGGCCGTATCGGTCCGCGGGATATTCGAGACGGTTGGCAGAAGCACGGCGTTAGGCCAGTACAAGGCGGCGACTTTGGCGGAGTCTTTCGAGGCCAGTGCCAGGTTCCATGAGCGGAAGAGATCGGCTACCGCTTGGTCGGTTGCCATCACGCAGGGGCCTCCCGAGGGGCTCTTCGACTTCGGCGTCCCGCGTTCGGCAGCGACAGCAGAATTCCATGATCCCCACGTGATCGCCAGCGCGGCGATCATCAGGGCTCTAGCCAAGACAGGTTTGATCTGCGTGCACGAGTGGTTTTTCATCTTGGGTTGCTTCCTTGTCCAAACGCCTTATATCTTGCCTCAGAATGTCACCGAGTCACGATCAACACCGCGCCCTGCCGGGCCTGCTGCGCCGAAGCGGAGGTTTGCAATGGCACTTTCGTGCACTCCGTCATCGTCGCTTGCATGATCCGTTTCGGGAGTCGCTCGGCGCATTTCTGCAAGCTTGGAACCCGGGAACATCACAACTGATCATCGTCGGCCCGAGTGCCGGTTGGTTTTTGCCGGACTCGTTTCTCGGTCGTTTCAGTCGACTCACCCTCATCGATCTCGATACGTCGGCGCCGCTATTTTTTGCGCTACGGCATGGTCGAGGGCTTCGGCGTGTCGGGACGCCCGCGGAGTGGGTACAGGGAGACTTCGTCGATTGCCTGCCGAAGGTGTTGTCTGCCGAGGGTGATGCGGCCATCCTCTTCTGCAATGTACTCGGGCAGCTGGCGCTCGAGCGCGAGGATTACGAGGCGCGTCTCGACGAGTTGCCGCAGAGGCTCGCCGGCAGGCGCTGGGCGTCTTTCCACGACCGTTACTCCGCACGGATTCCCGACGATAAACCGATCGACGCCACCGCGTTCACGAGTTTCGAGAAACTGGATGCCCAGATGTTGCAGAGGTTGGGGCTGAGCGGAGAATGGATGGATCATGGTACGGACGCGGTATTTCCGGCGGGCGTATTGAGGCACTATTTTCCTTGGCATATCGTTCCAGATCGTCTCCATTGGATAGAGGCAGGAGTGGCGCCATGATGTTTTGGACGCGGACTGCGAAATCGCAGGATTCGAGAGCGACGCGAAGGCTGCGGCTTGCCGGCGCCGGTGCGATCGCGCTGTTGCTTCTGACCGGATGCAGTCGCGAAGTTGCCTGCGATGAGTCCGAGGTGGTCGACAAGATGCTCGAGCTCGCCAAGCGCGATGTCGTCACCGACCTCGCCGGTCAGTGCGCCTCTCGCCTCTATGGAAGAATTCCGCAGGTCGCGCCGCAGTGTCCAAAAGACTCTGACGGGCACACGACAGCCTGTGTGGCGGTGTGCACGGCGTGGGCCGAAACCCATGTGACGGCCAAGGCGAGCGCGTTCGAGACGCTTTTCAAGGACGATCTCGTCGCCACCCGTCGCTGTCGCGCGGACGTCCGGTTCGACGTCGCGTTCGATGGAGGGCAGACCGTCGATGCGCAAATCACCTATCTCGCTGCCCCGAAAGTCGGGGGCGCTCAAGTGGTGTTGAGTGACTGACGTCGCTCGAGACAAATCCCATATTCATATGAAAAAGCGTTCGTCGGTTCAGGCTCTCCTGTCGCTCGCGCTCATCGTGAGCGCCGCGACCTACGCGTACATCGCTCAGATCAATGGGTTTTCGGACTTCGCCCTCGCGGCAGGCGCGACGATCATCAGCGCTCTCGTCCTCGGATGCTTTTGGCGTCGACAATCGAAGGACGGCGAGGACTGATCTGCACAACACGCGTGCACAAGACCTGATGGCAGGGCAGTAGACACGGCTGCAGCCTTGGGGCTATTTTCTCAGCATGGACGTTGCGCGCGCCATCCCCGAAACCTCTGCCGATATCGGTCGGGCTGGGCCCATCGAGGCAACGCGCCCTGCGGATCGCCTTCCGGCAACCTCTGCGGCGTCCAAGACTCCTGAGCCCGCGCGCGATACTCGCAGCGACGACAACAATTCGCCCACTCCGACCCTCAGCACCCTGCGCGAAAATTTTCGTGAGTCCGTCGAGATGGCGAACGAGCGTCTCTCCGATCGTGGCGCATCGATCAATATTTCGGTCGACGAGTCGACTAACGCCGTGATCGTGCAAGTGAAGGACCGCGAAACCGGCGACACCATTCGTCAGATTCCCCCCGAATCCGCATTGCAGGTCTCTCGAAACATCGAGCGACTGACCGGCATTCTCGTCGATCAAAAAGTCTGACAAGAAGATTCAGTCCGTCGGACGAATCGTCACTCCAAAAAAATCCGAAGACTTACAACAACGAAATATAGCGAGCTATAAATGTCTCGCGGGGGCTTGGCATGACCGGTAGCCGTTCGATGCGTGAGGCCGTCTTTCGCAATCTGTTTGACCTCAAGCACGGACATCCGTTTGCTCGGCAACTCGAAAAGTTTGTCGTCTGGCTGATCATTGCGAACGTTCTCGCGCTCCTGCTCGAGCGACTCCCCTGGTACGAGCAGCACCAAGGCCTTTTTGGTTTATTCGATGAAATCTCGCTCTATTTCTTCACTCTCGAATATGTTTTGAGGCTATACGCCGCCGGCGGCGACCCTCGTTACCAAGGAAAGAAATTCGCCTCGTTGCGGTTTGCCAAGACCCCGCTCGCCTTGATCGATCTCGTCGTGATTGCGCCGTACTGGCTGCATATGCTGGGTTTGGTAACGCTCGATTTGCGCGCGCTCCGAGTCGTTCGACTCCTTCGTCTGCTCAAGATTCTCCGCGAGCTCGGCCCGTCTCTTCGGGAATTTAACCGTATGAATGCGGGGCGCACACTTCGGCAGAAAGCGGATGCGTTGATGAACGACACCCCGAACTCGGGAAAACTTCATCATCAGCTCGATCTGTTATTGATGGCGCTCATTATCATTGCCGTCGCTACGGCCTTTCTTGAGTCTGTTCCATCGATTCAGTCAGCGCTCAAAACAGAATTTTTCTGGATCGAAATCATTTCGATCGCCGTTTTCACGATCGAGTACCTGTTGCGTCTGTACGCTGCTCCTGAGCGCGAGCCGGATCGCCCGCGAGGCGGGGCGATGCTGGCGTTCATGAAAAAGCCCGCGAGCATCATCGACCTGCTCGCGATCCTTCCGTATTATCTGTCGTTCCTGATCACCATCGATCTTCGCTTCTTGCGCATTCTTCGAATACTGCGCGTTCTGAAGCTCACCCGGTACAACACGGCGTTTACGACGTTCGCCATGGTGCTCAACCGCGAAAGACGGGCGTTTTTTGCTGCGATGTTCGTCACCGTACTGATCACCATCCTCTCCGGTGCGATCGTCTACGAGGTTGAGCATCCGGTGCAGCCGGATAAATTCGACACGATGCCGCGGGCCATGTACTGGGCCGTCATCACGCTCGCAAGCGTCGGCTACGGCGATATTTCGCCCGTGACCCCGATCGGACAGGCCTTCACGATGGTGTTGGCGATTCTGGGTATCGGTATCGTCGCCTTGCCTGCCGGTATTCTCGGATCGGCATTCACCGATCAGTTGCATCAGCAGCGCGAACAGATGTTGTCTGCCGTCGAAGAGGCGTTCGCAGACGGAGTGCTTACCGAAGACGAGGAGCGGCAGCTCGAGAGCGAGCGTGTCAGATTGCATCTGTCGAACGAGCAGTTCGAGAAGATCAAGCAGCGAGCGCTTTTGCGTCACGCGAAGGAGTTCTCGACGACCTACGTCGTCGTCAAGGCCTCCGAGGAGATCGCCAAGCTGCGGGAGACACTGCAAAGACTCCCGGTCGATGCTGCAGTCGTCGAAATCGACAAGCTCAATTTGCCTGATGCCGAAAAAGCGGCACTGCGTGTGCTTCTAAAATGATCAGGTCGACGGAGTGGTGAGCGAATCGAGGCTTTCTTTGATCGGATAGAGATCGCGGGTCGTTGCGGCCGCGAGATTTTGGACGAACGATTGGATGTATCGTTTGTCGAAGTCCATCAGGCTGTCTATTCCGAGTACCAAAACAGCCCAGGAAAGCCGGCCTCTCTGGAACCGCACGAGATACTCGGGTCGCGAGCCGTGCGCGGGCATCGAGAAAATGGAAAGCCGGTCATGAGGCAACTGCGGCGGGCTCGAGGGCGAAGCAACAGAATGATAATCCGCCAGCAAGGAAGTGTTTTCTCCGAGTTTCTCGGCCTCGGTATTGAGCAATCGTCGCAATCGATCGGGGATGATCGCGACGCCGAGTTTTCCGTCCGAATAGGTCAGGATCTGCATCGGTCAGCCCTCCGGAAGCCGAACCTCGATTTCGATTCGCCGATTGAGCGCGCGGTTCTCCGGCGAGTCGTTCGCGGCAACCGGCTTGGTGTCGGCAAAGCCCTGTGCCTCGATACGTGCCGGATCAAAACGACGCGCCGTGACCAACTCTCGCACCACCGATACCGCTCGCGCTGCCGAGAGATCCCAGTTGTCGCGATATTTGACCGTGCGGATCGGAACGTTGTCCGTATGACCGCCGATGATGACGCGCGAATTCGTGGAGTTCGCGACATCGCCGATTTTTTCGATGATTTGAGAGGCGAGAGGCGTCAACGCGGCATCGCCCGTGGCGAACGCGCCGCCTGACCCGATTTTCACGGTGACGGCGCCGTCTTTTCGTTCGACCTTGACCAGGCCTTCCTTGATCTCGCCAGAGAATGCCGCTTCGAAGGCTTTTGCCGCCGCATCGACTTTTTCTGCAGATCCGCCGCCTTTGCCGGAACTTCCCTCGGATTGACCCGCAGCGGATTTGGATTCCATCGACGAAATCAAGGCTTGTGTGGCACCCGTGACCGCCACCTCGCTTTGAAGTTCATCGGATACCTCACTCACTTTCTTGACGCCACCTGCGATCGCTTGTGCGGCGATGAGGCGCTCGGCACGCGGTGCGTTTTCTTTGGCGTTGAATTCGACGGTCACCCTCGTCGACGTGGCCTTCACCGTCGCGACGCCCGAGGCGATTTCGGCTGCCAGAGCCGCTTTGAGTTTCGCGGCATCTTGCTCGATCGAATCCGGCGCGCTGCCACCTTGCGCACCCGGTCGCTCAGAGTCGACCGGACGGCGCCCGGCGGCCTCGTAAATCGCCTCGGTGCGCAAGTCCTGGTCTTTTTCGCGAACCTCTATTTCCGGCTGCGTCGTATCCGTCGTTTCCTGCTTCAAATTATCGACGAGTGCCATCGTCGGCGACGGGGAGAAGCTGAGGGACAGAATGGTCGTCCCTTTCGGTTGCTCGACGACGGGAATATCGCGCTGTACGCCGAAGGCGTTACTCATGCTCCCCGAAATCTGCTTGAACTTCGGGACGTTCATTTCGGCGAAAGACAAGATCAGAACGAAAAAACATAGCAGCAGCGTGGCCATGTCCGAGAAGGTGGCCATCCAGGCGGGAGCTCCGGCGACGCACTCCGGACATTTTTTGGGGCGAGGAGCTTCGGCGGCAGCAGGCTTCGCACGTACCGCGCTGCTGTCGACTTCGCCTTCACCGTCGGCATCATCCGCCGGGGTCACCTCGCTCGCTATGACACTCATGGCTCGTGTCGCTAGGCTTTAGCCAATTTCTTTTGTGTCGCAGGCGGAAGGAGCGCGAGTATCGAGTCGCTGATGTTTCGCGGATTCTCGCCACGTGCGATGCCCTGGATGCCGGTCAAGACGGCTTCGCAGTAGAGCGCTTCTTCGTTGTGGTAGATCTTGAGTTTGTTGACGATCGGACCCGCCACGACGTTCGCGATGAACGCGCCGTACAGCGTCGTCAACAGCGCGACGGCCATCGCCGGGCCGATCGCTTTCGGATCCGACATGTTGCCGAGCATTTGCACGAGACCGACCAGCGTTCCGATCATTCCCATGGCCGGCGCGACGTCGATCCACCCTTGCCACGCGGCGATGATGGCGCCGTGTCGTCGTTCTCGCGATTCCATGTCCGTCCTGAGGCGGCTGGAAATGGTGCCCTCATCGAGGCCATCGACGAGCATCATCAGTCCATTTTTCAGGAACGGGTCGCCGGTCTCCGCCGCCTTGGGTTCGAGGGCGAGAAGGCCCTCCTTTTTTGCGATCTGGCCAAACTCCGGAAACAGCTCGACGAGGGGTTCCAGTTTTTGGGTCTTCGGCATGAAGGCTTTTACCGCTCCGGCAAAATGGGCGATGAACTCCGTGAGGGTGTGACGGGACATGACGACCGCCGCCGTCCCGCCGATGACGATCGCCACCGAGGGAATATCCACGAACGCGCCGAAGGATCCCCCGAGCAAAATGGCCCAAACGATGACTCCGATAGCCCCGGCGAGTCCAATGAGTGTTGCGATATCCATTATTCAGAGCCCCTCGGCTATCCCATCAAGTTCAGGCGACGCTATGATCCATGACAGTGCGTTGTTGCGCGACAAGTACGTGGTACTCACGCGCAACTGAGTCTTATTAGTCGACTTCACGATAAAAATCTTGTGACACAGACCATGAAAAAATGTCCGCCAGACGGACGTAATCAGGCTACGAAGTTGGGGAGCAGCGTGTCGGTCATCATCGCGGCGCTGTGTTTCAGTTTCGCGGGAGGATTCGCGAAGAGCGCGGAACCCACCCCGACCCAACTTCGGCAATTCACCATCACCGATCAAAAAACCGGGCTGGAGTGGCTCCGTTGCACCGTCGGGCAACGTTGGAATGGCTTTCGTTGCATCGGGGTTCCCAAGATGATGACTTGGGATCAGGCGCAGCAGGCCGCCGCGAGCGCGAGCAAAGAGCTCGGCGGCGAGTGGCGATTGCCTTCTGTGGACGAGTTGCAGGCGCTCGTCTGCGACAAGTGTCCGCCACCTAAAATTGATCAACAGCTGTTCCCCGATACCCCGGCAGCCCCGTTCTGGACCTACTCGAAGGCGCCGCTTTCCATTGGCCGTTATTGGACCGTCAACTTTTTCACGGGACATAATTTCGGCCGCAACACTACGGGGATGGAACGCTATGTGCGTCTGGTGAAGTCCGCTCCGCCAAGACAGACCAAGCCGGTACCATGAAGTTCCTGTTCAGGACGCACTGCCGGGTTTGCGCCATCGCGCGAATTCATATCGCGCTAGTCTTCGGGGTGCTTGCGGCGTGGCGACTGCGTCCCGAGTGGTTCGAGTTTGCCAACGACGTTGCCATTCAGCATTGGGCTGCGATCGCTGTCGTGTTGGTGTTCCTCGGCATTCTCTCCATGAAGGTCTTCGAACACTACCGACAATCGAAGCCGAAGGGCTCGGACCGTCATTAGTGTGATCGACGATCAACCTCGACTGTCCAAGCGCCTGAGCGAACTCGGGCTCTGTTCCCGGCGCGAAGCCGAAGAATGGATCGTCAATGGCTGGGTGCGTGTCGATGGCCAGATCGTCGACGTTCTCGGCTCTCGAGTCAGTCGCGATGCGAAAATAGAAATAGATCGCCGCGCGCGTGAGCAACAGAGCGAACTCGTCACCATCCTTCTCAACAAACCGATCGGCTATGTGTCGGGTCAGGCGGAGGAGGGCTACGAACCGGCTACGGTTTTGATCCGGCCTGAAAATCGCTGGAAGGGTGACGATTCGGGTCGACGTTTCGATCCGAAGCAACTTTTCGGCTTGGCGCCCGCGGGTCGTCTCGATATCGATTCGACCGGCCTCATGGTCTATACGCAGGACGGGCGCATCGCGAAGCAACTGATCGGTGGGAATGACGTCGAGAAGGAATATCTGGTTCGGGTACAGGGCGTTCTGTCGGACGACGGGCTGCGTCGATTACGCCATGGTCTCACGCTCGATGGCGTCAAACTCAAGCCCGCCCAAGTGGTGTGGCAGAACGAAGATCAGCTGCGCTTCGGCTTGCGTGAAGGACGAAAGCGCCAGATTCGTCGCATGTGCGAGATGGTGGGGCTCAAGGTCACGGGCTTGAAACGGATCCGGACCGGCCGAGTGTTGCTTGGCGCATTGCCCGTCGGGCAGTGGCGTTTCTTGCGTGACGACGAAGGGTTTTGATCGCACCCTCAGGCGCGCGTCAACTCATACGCGCAGATGTTCACGGCCGCTGCGAGGTTGAGTGATTCGATGTGCCGCGCTCCGGGAATCGAATACGTCGCGCCGCTCAATTGCTCAATGATTTTCGTCGGTAATCCCCGCGCTTCGTTACCGAACACGTAAGCGTCGAATTGCCTGAAGGTCGAGGCGGTGATGGGTGCCCCCTCTAGATCGAGTAGCGCCAGCCGCGGGTAGCGTGCCTGTAAGGTTTCCAGCGAGACCTCGCGCTCGACGGGGACGTGGAATATGGCTCCCATGCTTGCGCGTACGACCTTCGGATTGTAGAGATCGGCGCTTTGCGGTGACAGCAGGCATCTGAAATTCCCGAACCACGCCAAGGTGCGCAATAGGGTGCCGAGATTTCCGGGGTCTTGCACTTCGTGCAGATAGAACACGCGCTCCCCTTGGCGAGCCGGTATCGGCTTCACCATGGGAACGACTGCGATGATGCCTTGAGGGCTACGGGTATCACTGAGTGCCGCCATTTGCCGGGCGCTCACGCGTTGGAGCGACAACTCTTTTGGCCAGGGCTTTGGAAGTTTCTCCGACTCGTACTCGTGCGTGACGATGATCTGAGTCGCGGCGAGCTCGGGCGTGTGCGGCAGCGCCCGGATCAACTCGAGAACCAAGTGCTCGCCTTCGGCCAGATAAACCCCGAGCTGATCACGGTGTTCCTTGTGACGCAGATTTTTTAGATCGTCGAAGGTCATGATTTTCGCTAGTCTATCCCCATCATGGCCCGATCCAAGAGCAGCGGCAGTTGGTTGCGCCGACACGTGACCGACCCCTACGTCAAACTCGCCCAGAAAGAGGGCTATCGTTCGCGTTCGGCCTACAAGCTGATCGAGCTCAACGAGAAAGATCGCTTGCTGCGCCCTGGCCAATGGGTCATGGATCTGGGATCCGCCCCGGGCGGGTGGTCCCAGGTTGCCGCCCGAGCGGTCGGGTCCAAAGGTCGGGTCTTGGCGACCGACATCCTGCCGATGGACCCCATCAGGGGAGTCGATTTCATCCAGGGCGACTTCACCAGCGACGAAGTCGTGAAGCAGATCCAGGATTGGCTACACGGTGAGAAATTCGATCTCATCATTTCGGATATCGCGCCCAATCTGAGTGGTATCGACTCCGCCGACCAGGCACGTTCGATTTACTTCCTCGAGCTCGCGCTCGATACGGTGCGTCTCGCGCTCAAGCCCGGCGCCGCATTCGTGGCTAAAATGTTCCAGGGCCAAGGCTCGGATGACTACGTCAAAGAGCTTCGAAAGAGTTTTCACAAGGTGTCGATTCGAAAGCCCAAGGCCTCTCGGCCCGAGTCGAGAGAGGTTTACATCGTCGCCAAAGATTTCAAGGGATGACTGACTTCGATGAGTGCTTCCATCACCACCAAAACGCATGACTGCCGAAGAACGGGTGGTTCGTCTTCGGCGTTTGCGCTCGTCGTCGCAAGCACCGCGCTCTTTTTTGGCGGCTGCGCTTCTGTGGACATCGATGGTCGTGTCGCAGCCGTCAATCGCGAATTCCGCGATTTCACCGGCGGAGATCTGCGGCTATCGCGATCGGTCGAGGTCGATGAGGCGGCGCTCAGCGGCCTCCTTGATCAGCCCGTCTCTCAGGAGATGGCGGTGCGCATCGCTCTCATGCACAGCCCCGTCTTCCAGATCATGTTGAACGAGTACTGGGGAAACGCGGCAGGGGCGATGCAGATGGCCCGTGTGCCGAATCCGGTCTTTGCGTTCGAGCGTCTCCGTGGCGGTGACGAGCTCGAGATCGGCAGACTGCTTTCGATCGGCGCACTCGATCTTTTGACGCTGCCGCAGAGACGAAAAATCGCGACCCAACGCCGACTCGCGGAGGAGTGGAAGCTTTCGGGCGAGGTCGTCGAAAAAATCACCACGGTCCGCAAGAGCTGGGTCAGAGCGGTCGCTGCACAGCAGACTGCAGGATATGCGGCGCAGGTGTTCGAGAGTGCCGAAGCCAGCGCAGAGCTCGCGCGTCGCATGGAAGCGGCCGGGAATTTCAATCGCATCACGCGTGCGCGTCAGCAAGCCTTTCATGCCGACGCCACCGCGCAGTTGGCTGTTGCGCGGCAAGAATCGCTCGCCCGTCGAGAGGAATTGATCCGAGAGCTGGGCTTGGACGACGAGGCTGCCAAGAAGCTCATATTGCCGGCGACGTTGCCGTCCTTGCCCGAGGCTGCGTTATCGGCGGCAGAGGTGAGTCAGCTCGCGAAAACCGCTCGACTCGATTTGCAGTGGGCGCGATATCAGTTCGAGTCCGCCCGTGCTGCGCAGGGTTTGACCGGAATCACGAGTTGGATTGACGTGGAGGTCGCTGGTCGACGAGACAGCATTTTCGACGACGACAGCGGCGCACGCGAGACGGTCAGAGGTTACGAAGTCGAACTACGGCTACCGGTGTTCGATGTCGGCGATCTCGAGCGAGCAGCCATGAATGCCGAGACGACGGCGGCCTTCAATCGCTACGAGTCGGTACGCCGAGCCGCAGGATCGCACCTGCGAGAGCACTACGCGGCTTACCAGACGGCTTACGACCTCGCGATCCATCATCGGGACGAAATCGTGCCGCTGCGCAAAACGATCTCTGAGGAAAATCTGCTCCGTTACAACGGCATGCTGATCGGTGTATTCGAGCTTTTGGCTGACTCGCGCGAACAAATTTCTGCGGTGATGTCGTCGATTGCGGCGCAGCAGCAGTTTTGGCTGTCGGATGCGGCGCTGAGGGCCTCGGTGGTCGGTCGGCCGCAGGGCGTCGAAATCATGGCGCCACGCGGCGCGACGGCTTCAGATCGAGGCGGGGGACACTGAGCATGAAATCCAGGCGGGATTTTTTCGCGTTTGCCGGAATCGCTGGCGGGGCGCTTGCAGCGGGCAGTGTGGCACGCGCCGCGATGGTGAAGCTGCCTGAGCCCGTCGTCGAAACCTCCGCGGCGACACGGCCTCCCTTGCAGCCGAGTGCGGGGCGGCCTTATCGACCCGTCGTCACCCTGAACGGCTGGACCTTGCCGTTTCGAATGAATCGCGGCGTCAAAGAATTTCACCTCGTCGCGGAGCCGGTCGTTCGCGAATTTGCGCCGGGCTTCAAAGGCAATCTTTGGGGTTACAACGGACAAAGCCCCGGCCCCACCATCGAAGTGGTCGAGGGGGACAAGGTGCGGGTCTTCGTCACCAACAACTTGCCCGAGATGACGAGCATCCACTGGCATGGGCAGCGTCTGCCCGCGGGCATGGATGGCGTTACCGGACTGACTCAACCCGGTATCCCGCCCGGCAAGACGTTCGTCTATGAATTCATGGCGCGACGTCCCGGCACCTTCATGTACCACCCGCATACCGATGAGATGGTGCAGATGGCGATGGGGATGATGGGGTTTTGGGTTACTCATCCTCGCGAGAAGCATCCGCTCATCGACGAGGTCGACCGTGACTTTTGCTTTTTGCTGAATGCGTTCGACATCGACCCGGGAAGCTTCACGCCGAAGATCATGACGATGCTCGACTTCAATGTTTGGGCATGGAACAGCCGAGTGTTTCCTGCGATCGATCCGCTGGTCGTACGGCACATGGACAAGGTGCGGATCCGAGTCGGAAACCTGACCATGACCAACCATCCTATTCATTTGCACGGGCACGAGTTCCTGGTGACCGGGAGCGATGGCGGGCCGACGCCGATCTCGACGCGAACCTACGAGGTCACGCAGGACATCGCCGTCGGCCAGATGCGGCAAATCGAGTTTTTGGCGGATGAAGAAGGGGACTGGGCATTCCACTGCCACAAGAGCCACCACACCATGAACGCCATGGGACATGACGTACCGACCATGATTGGCGTGCAGCACGGAGAGTTGGCCGGCAAGATCAACAAACTCATTCCCGACTACATGGTCATGGGCGAACGGGGCATGAAAGAAATGAGCGATATGGAGATGCCGCTCCCCGACAACACCATTCCGATGATGACGGGTTACGGACCTTTCGGTGCGCTCGGGATGGGAGGGATGTTCAGCGTCGTCAAAGTACGGCGCGGTCAAAAGCGCGATGATTACTCAGACCCGGGTTGGTTCAAGCATCCGCCCGGTACCGTAGCGTACGAGTATCCGAGCGAGCCACCATCGCCCGTGAGATCCCATTCGGATCACCGATGAATTTTTTTGACTAGGAGGGTGACTGATGTTTGCATCCATTTCGAAAGGCAGAGCCCTGATACAAGGGACCTTGATCGCCCTGTTGATCTCGCTTGCCTCGCCCCTGATGGCAGACGAACCCGAGTGGGTCTCGGCCGAGGTTCGAAAAATCGATCTCGAGACTGCCCGCGTGACGCTGCGTCACGAGGAGATCAAGAGCATCAACATGTCTGCGATGACCATGCCCTTCTACGTGCGTGATCCCTCGATGCTGCAGGCCATCAAGGTGGGTGATGCCGTGCTGTTTTCAGTCGTGCGAGAGCAGGGACGATTGGTCATCACGCATCTGAAGCCCGCCCCGCAAGAAAAATGATCGCGAGGGTGCTTCAGGATTTTTCTACATCAATCGGAGATCTTCCGGGGCAGGCCTCGTCGGGTTATTCATCGACCTCCGATGAACGCGGCTCGCCATCGATCAGTGCTCGAATTGTTTGGTAGAACGATTCTCGAGCTTTGGGTTCCGGACCCAGCGTCGCTCTCGTCCAATTCGAGTTGCTCGCGATCACGAGCCGACGTTTCGGATCGATGAATATGCCTTGCCCGAAAATGCCTTGTGCCGCGACAGCACCGTCGTCGTAAGTCCACCATTGAAATCCGTAGCCTTTGCCCGCGACCCCGATATCCATTTGCTTTTCAATGGCCTGAGAAAACCAGTCCGCGGGGACAATTTGTCGGCCTCCGACGTTACCGTTGGCGAGAACGAACAGACCGAAGCGCGCGAAGTCTCGCGTGGCGGCTTGCAGACAACATCCAGCAATCTCATGACCGGTCTTGCCTTGTAGCCATGTAGCTGTCGCTGCCATGCCTCCCGGGTGCCAGATTCGGTCTTGGAGATACTCTGCCAACGGTTTTCCGGTAGCCGATGAAACGAGGACACCGATCAGGTTGGTCTCGCCGGTGTTGTAGTGCCATACCGTTCCGGGCGGATGCGCACGAGGCAGCTTGCGCATGTAGCTGACCGTCGCGTCGAGGCCCGGGTCAGCTTTGGCATTGTTGAACTTGGCGACATCCGCCTCGGGGTTTTCATAGTCTTCGTCCCACTTTACGCCCGAGCTCATGGTCAGCAGCTGACGGATCGTGACGTCGTCGTAGGCCGAACCGCGCAAGTCGGGAATATATTGACTGACCTTGTCTTCCAGGCTCTTGATGTAGCCGTCCTGGATGGCTGCCCCGACCAAGGTCGAGGTAAAAGATTTCGCGACCGAGAAGCTCGTCCAACGGCCCTCTGCATCGAAGTCCTGGCCGTAGCGTTCGAATCGAATTTTCCCATCCTGCAGGATCAAGAGCCCTGCAGTGTGCTGGTCCGTCATGTAGTCCTCGACCCCCGGAATATCGAGAGGCTCTCCGAGCGGGAGGCCCAACGGCTCGGGCGACGGGGTGATCACCGACGCTTTGGCCAGCAAGGGCAGGCGATCCATCGCGCGGAATGCGGCGTGGCGCTGATCTTGTTGCCAACTCAGCACGTCGGCGTTGGTGGGTAGTGCAGACAGCAGCCCGCGGGTCTCCTTGTCGAGACTGGAAAACCACAGGGCCCCGCCCAGCACGAGCAGGCCGAAGAGCGTCAACAAAAGGGTTCTTAAGCGCATGGGATACTCGGAGCGCGAAGGCGCGATAACATAGTTATCCTACAGCGCCGCCGCTGCCATTCAAAACCGTCGACAGGATGTCATGACATGTCCGGAATTCTGATGTTCGCGCTCGGGATCATCGCTCTCGTCTTGGGCGCCGAAGCCCTGGTCAGGGGGGCCTCCAAGCTTGCGCTGTCTTTTGGAATATCGCCCTTGGTGGTCGGACTCACCGTAGTAGCTTTCGGTACCAGTGCCCCCGAAACCACGGTGTCGGTCTCTGCGGTATTGTCGGGTCAGACCGATATCGCGGTCGGCAATGTCGTCGGCAGCAACATCTTCAACGTGTTGTTCATTCTCGGAATCGCTGCTTTGGTGATTCCCCTGAGCGTCAACGCGCAGGTCATTCGTCAAGAAGTCCCCATGATGATCGGTGCCTCGGCACTGCTGCTCGTATTCATCCTCGATCAGCGCGTTTCGTTTTTCGAGAGCGCATTTCTGTTCATTCTCTTGATCGCTTACACCGTCTTTCTCGTCGTTCAGTCGCGCCGACAATCTGCATTGGTCCAAGACGAGTATGCGAGTGAACTCAAGCCCTCTGCTCAGGTCGCTTGGGACGGAAAGCTGCCCGTTCAGATTGCACTCGTGATCGTTGGCTTGGCGTTGCTCATTCTGGGTTCGCGGTGGCTGGTCGAAGCCGCGACGGGATTTGCCAGAGATCTTGGTATCAGCGAATTGGTGATCGGACTCACCATCGTCGCCGCCGGCACTTCATTGCCCGAAGTCGCGGCCTCGGTCTCTGCGGCCATCAAAGGTGAGCGGGATATCGCGGTCGGCAACGTCATCGGAAGCAACCTCTTCAACATTCTTGGCTGCGTCGGCGCAGCGGGTCTTGCGTCGGGATTCGACGGGCTCGCCATCGGGCCGGCGGTCGTCACCTTCGACATCTGGGTCATGCTTGCCGTCTCTTTGGCATGCCTGCCGATTTTCGTCAGCGGGCGTGAAATCGCGCGCTGGGAGGGGGGACTTTTTCTGGGGTACTACGCCGCGTACGCGGGCTACCTCATCCTCGCTGCGCAGCAACACGATCAACTGCAGGCGTATTCGTCCGTCATGTTGTCATTCGTCGTCCCGATCACCATCGTGACGCTGATCGTGTCATCCATTCGCCCATCGAAGAGTTGAGCGCGCGCTGATCAGCTTTCTGCCATTGCACCATTGAACCGTCTCAGCAGTGGTTGAGTCAGGTAGGCGAGTAGAGAGCGCTCGCCCGTTTTGATCATCACCGTACATGGCATGCCGGGCTGCATCGTGAGCCCATTCAGGCGCTTTCTTTCAGCTGACGGAATGCCGACTCGAATTTTGTAGAACGCCAGGCCCGTTCGCTCATCGTGCATCGCATCCGCCGAGACCACTTTGACATCGCCCGTCACTATGGGTTGCTGGGCGGAGGATAGGTAAGCGTCGAATCGGAGATCTGCCGGTAGCCCGACCCGAACACGATCGACATACCTTGGCTCGACGCGGGCTTCGACGATCAGGTCGTCACCGTCCGGAACGAGATCGAGAACCCGATCGCCGGGTTTGATCACACCGCCGACGGTCGTGACGGCCAGAGCGACGACGGTTCCGGAGACGGGTGCTCGAATGACCTGACGCTGATTCACGTCTCGCAGCATGGCGACACGTTCGGCCAAGGCACCGAGTTCGCGACGCACGTCGGCGAGCTCGGCTTCCGTTTCGCGTCGCAGGTTGATGTGAAATTGCGATTCGCGCATCTTGAGCTCAGCAAGACGCGCTTGAATGCCGTTGATGTTCGCCAAGTCTTCGCTTTGACGACTTTGCACTTCGTTGAGTTGGCGTTCGATCTCGAGGGTCTGGTTCTTCGAGACGTAGCCCTGCAGATGTAATGCATTGGCCGAGGCCATCTGATCACTGAACAGCGCAACCTGGCGTTCGCGGCTCGATTTCAGCGTTTGAAGGGAGTCGAGTTGGGTTTCGAGACCGCGCTGCGAGCCTCGGATGAGTCTGATTTCACCGGCTGCCGCGGATCGTCGAGATTGCAGTACGCCTCTCTGAGTTTCGAGAATCGCTTGCACGTCCGGATCGCTGCCTTCCGATCGCAGGATCTCCGGAATTTTGAGCATGGTCTGCTGGTTCATCTCCGCTTCGAGACGAGCTTCGGTCGCCAAGGCAGTCCACCATTGCAACTCGGCCGCCTTGAGTGCCGACGTCGACTGCGTCTTATCGAGTGTCAGCAGGGCTTGTCCCTTCTCGACCCGCTGACCCTCCTTGACGACGATGCGTTCGATGATGCCTCCCGCATGGTGAGCGACCTGCTTTCGACTCGACTCGCTCGCCAGAACTCCGGTTGCGGGAATGCCTTCGTCGAGAGGAGCAAAAGAGGCCCAGAGCAGAAAACCGACGACGCCCACCAGCACGATGGACCACCCGGTTTTGATTTCTTGTTCCATGTGTTCGAGTCCGTTGTTCAAGCGCCGACGGCTTTAGAGAGTGCGCGCGCGTCGTGCGCCGCCTTCAATACATGGTCACGGGATCCAATCAGTTTTAGGGCGCCAGCATCGAGAACGATGATTTGATCGACGAGTCGCAGCACATTCACGCGATGAGAAATCACGAAAACGGTCCGCTGCTCGGTTCTCATTTTTCGGAGCGCAGCGAGCAAAGCTTCGTCACCCGCTTCATCCAGACTCGCATTTGGTTCGTCGAGAACGATGAGTGCGGGGTCGCCGAACAAGGCGCGCGCGAGTCCGATTCGTTGACGCTGCCCACCGGAAAGCACTGCACCGGCGGGACCAATTTGGGTCTCATAGCCCTTGGGCATTCTCAATATCAGATCATGCACACCCGCTCGCTGGGCAGCATCGATGATCTTCGCCGAATCCAGCTCACCGAATCGAGCGATGTTCTCGGCAATCGTTCCATCGAAGAGTTCGACATCTTGCGGCAGATAGCCAAGCCATCGACCAATGTCTTCGCGATCGAGTTGATGGACCGCTGCGCCATCGATGCGAACCACGCCGGAGAGCGGCTGCCAGATGCCGAGGAGTGCGCGACCTACCGTGGACTTCCCCGATCCACTTGGACCAACGATGCCGACTAGTGCGCCGGGCTCCACTTCGAAAGAGAGATTACGGATCGTGGGGATTCGATAACCCGGGGGCGCCATCACGAGATTCTCGACCGAGACTCGTCCGTTTGGTCGTGGCAAGACGACATGCGGCGTCGTCGGTGCGCGCAGTGTGAGTAGCGTCGAGAGTCGGAGCGCAGATTCTTTGGCTTTGGCGATCGAGCTCCAGTGCGAGATCAGCAACTCGAAGGGAGATAACGCACGGCCGAGCAGTATGGAGGCGGCAATCATGCCGCCCGCGGTCAGTTGCCCGTTCAGCACAAGCCACGCGCCGACACCGAGAATGCCAGACTGCAGGACGAGTCGGGCGTATCGACTCGCGCTGCCCAGCAAGGCCGCATGATTTCCGAGATCGGTGGACACGCGACGGAGGCGATGCTGCTGGGTGATCCAGCGCTCGCGGAAGCGTCCGAGCATGCCAAGCGCCGAGATGATTTCGAGGTTTCGGAGTCGCGAAGTGGCTTCATCCTGCGCCGCGGCAGCCAATCGACCGGCGTCCGACATCATCGATCCGGTACTGCGCTGGTTGTACCAAGCCAGCGCGACCAGAGTCAGCATCGCCATCATCGCGAATATTCCGAGAGTGCCGTCGAGCAGAAAGATGGCGATCAAAAATAGTGGTGCCCACGGGGCATCAAAGATTGCTAGCAGTCCTTTCCCGGCGATGAACTCCCGAAGCTTCGCCAAGTCGTTGAAGGCCTCGGTCGGAGTTCCGGGCTGCCCGCTCAGCGAGCGCTTGAATGCGGCATCGAAAACCTGCCCGTCGAGTCGATCGTCCAACCGTCCGCCCATCGCACCAAGAAGCCTGGAGCGAACCCAATCGAGCAGGGCCTCGACGGCGAGAAGCGCTACCAGCAGAGCCGACAATGCCAGTAGCGTCCCCTCGTTTCGACTGGTGAGCACTCGGTCGTAGACCTGCAGCATGTAGAGGGCGGGCATCAGCAGCAGAAGGTTGATACAACCACTGAAGACACCCAGCGCCACCAAGCCACGCCGCAGGTCTGCGACCGCGTCACCGAGTTCGCCTCGAACGATCGGCAAGGGAGCGCCTATCACGGCAGTCCGATCATGCTCGAAGAGAGACTGGATTCCGCGAAGCCGGAGCTTCCCGCAGGGACGAAGAAGTCGTTACGCCCGTCGTCATTGGTATCGCTGGTGTACACCGTATCGACACCGCTATTAAGTACCAGCGTATTGACGGGTATTCCGTTCACTGTGCGCTGCGGAATTGGATCGGCATCGGTGTCGCCATCGAGGGCGTAGAATGATTCATCGGTTCCCGCCTTGATGGCTACGCCGAGAAGCTCCTTGCCTTCGAGGGCCGGGTTCAACTCGAGCAGTCGGTCGTAGATGTCTTCCCAGGCATCGTCGAGATCTTGAATCGACGGATCGTTCTCGAGCCAGTCGATCTTGACCGTGTAGAGTCCATCGGGTCCCACTTAGCCGCCCGATGACGTTCCACCGCGCGTATCACTCGCTTCCAGCCCCGATCCGGTAGCAGCCGAGAAGTACACGGTGATATGCGAGATGTTGTTGCTCAGCGTCGGGAAGTTGTCGTCGCCGAACGGTGGGTCGGTGACCGTGGCGCCGTCCGGAGATATCGTCAAACTTTCGAAGGTCTTGCCGTCGACGCCGGCGCTGGTGATCGAGACCGTCGTGTCGCCCGGCGGCGGATCTTCGACGGTGTAGGTTTGCTCCGTAGCACCCGCTGGAATGGTGACCGAATCACCCGTCGATAAATTGACCACCATCGGACTGTCGAGTGGTTGATCGAGTCGAACAACGAAATACGCCGGGTCTCCGGGGTCGCGGTCGCCGTCGTTGGTGAAGATTCCGACGGTCACCGGATCGACATCATCAAGAATATCGGTGCTGACGATTGAGTCATCGAACGTGAGGCTCTCGAAGGCACCGGGGGAGCCGCTGTTGGCTTCGGCTACACTCGCAATGCTGTTGGTGATGGCATCGGTCTCGACCCACACGTCGTCACGGTTGACGGGCACAGGATCCGAACTCGCGCTGCTCGAGCCCGCCGGAATGACGATCACTTCACCGTTGGTCAGCGTCACCGTGACGTCGTTCGCAGCATTCACCAATGAGTCGTCGGAGACTTTTTCGATCTGCACCGTATAGGTGATCGAGCCGCCATCTTCACTCGTCGAGGGGGTCGCCGAGAGACGAACGATGACCGGATCGATGGTGTCGGTGATGTTGACGACCGCCGGATCGGTGTCGACGATGACGGCCGCCATGATGGGCGCGGCGGGCACTGCCGAAGTGATCGATACGCTGATGGTGCCCGGGTCGATGTACACATCATCGCCCTGAGTTCCGTTGGTATAGATCACGCTGGACTCGCCTGCAGGAATCGTCACCGTAGCGCCGTTGCTCAGTGTGACGATCATGTCTTCACCGACCGGCATGCTGAGGCTCAAAGTAAACTCGGCGGGCGCGTTCTCGAGCACATCACCATTGGGCGAGATGCTGACGGTGACTTCCGGGAATTCAGCCGTACCGATCAGCTTTACGCTCGAGCCGGTCTCGCCGATGCTCGTCGCGCGGATGCCGAAGGTGGCGCGCCGTCCAGAAGTTCGGCGAGGTTCATGCCGCCCGTATTCGCGAGGGTGAACGTGGCCTTGGTGAAGTAATCCGCAGTGCCGGATGAGCCGATTTCGACCCCGTAGTCGAATGAATAGCCTGTGCCATTCATGGTGTTGCTGCTGCTTCCCGCGCGCGTGACCGGGCCGCCGGGGGTTCCGACGTCCAGAAAGAAGCCACGCAAGTCGCCGGTACCGGATTCGACCTGAATCCAGAATTGCACTCCGCCAGAGACGGCCTCGGCGTACACACCCACGACGAAGGGGGTGCCGTTGCTGCTCGATACCGTTCCAATCTTCACGCCGCCTGGGGTACCCATGTACGGGGACGCCGTGGCGGCGGACTCTGAAAAGTTTTTTCGACCCATGCCCCCGGACTGGGACTCGGACTTGATCTGCTTACTCATGCTCCTACCTCGTTTTCGGCTTTCGCCGGTGAAGGGGTTCCCGTGATCTCGAACCCGACCGCAACAGAATCTCAGGAACGCAGCGATTTCCTGAGTGGGGTAGGACACCGATCCGATCAATTTTTTCTCAATGATTTCATGGAGTTGTGCGACAACAAACCGACATGGCGAGAGAAGAGTTATTGGTCTAAACGCGAATGATTGTTATTTGCATAAGCTTCTTGTAGTGTTTGCTCAGGACATTTCTGAGGGGTTAAGGGTGAAAGGTTCGGATTTCATTCGTAGCGGTGCTTGCCTCGGCTTGGCGGTGCTCAGCGCCGCCTCGTTGGCCCAAGGTGGCGCGTTGGAGCGAGAGGCCGAGGCAGGAAGCAGCTCCCTGCCCACGATCGTCGTCATCGGCTCCTCCGGAGAAGACCGCCAGCGCCAACCGGCTGCCAATACGGTGATCACCTCCGAGGAACTGCGCCTTCAGCAACCGCGCTCCACCGAGGACGCGCTACGCAACGTCCCGGGCGTGTCGATCAAGCCCGAAGAAGAGACCGCCATCGTCGCCAATATCGGCATCCGGGGCCTGAGCTCGGCCGATTACAAAACCCTCATTCTCGAAGACGGCGTGCCCGTGGCGCCGGGCCTCTTCGTGGGCAATGGCCGGTACTACAACCCTCGAATCGAGCGCATGGATAGCATCGAGGTACTGAGGGGCGCCGGGTCTCTCCGATTCGGCCCGAGCACGATCGGCGGTGTCATCAATTACCGGACCAAAACTCCGGAGCCCGGCGTCCGAACCGAGCTACGGGCGGGGTCTTTCAACACCCGAGAATGGAGCATCGAGGCTGGCATGGAATCGGGCTCGGGTGACTCGACCTTCGGACTCGTTGCGAGCCGCGCCGAAAGCGACGGCTTCATGGACAAGGGTTATCGCATGCGCGATGTCATGCTCAAAGCCGGAACCGAGCTCGCTGCGAACCAACGGATCGGCTTCAAATACACGGATTACCGAAACGACGCAAATATCTCCTACCGCGGGATTTTCCTGGCCGAGTATCGGGCAGGGGTCGATCGCAACCCTGCACCAGATGATTGGTTTTTGACCGGTCGACGCTCGGTGGATCTGAGTCACGAGTGGACGATTTCCGATCGTGCGCGACTGCACACCCTCGTGTTCGGTAGCGAAATGCATCGCGACTATTGGCGTTTCGTCACCCACAACAGCGCCTCGGCTGCCGCGAGTCGTTGGATTTATACCGATAACCTGAATGGCAACAATCGAAGCTTCGAGCGCGAAGGCGTGGACAGTCGATTGACCCTCGGACATGAACTTTTCGGCTTCGATAACGACGCCGAGATCGGTCTGCGGTACATGTCTGAACGCATGCGCGACGTGACGGTTGCTGCCAATCGCGCGACTCCTCGAAGTGGGTCCGTCAATCGAGAGGTGATCGACTCTGCCGAGAGCTGGTCACTGCACTGGCAAAATCGTTTTTCTTTGACGGATCGCATTGCGATCACGGCCGGCCTGCGTGCAGAGCTCTATGAGCAGCGACGGGAAGATCTGCGCAGAGCAGCGTCATTGGGGAATCAGGCGACGGCTAATAACGCCGAATGGCTCCCGGGTTTTGGCCTCACGTGGCAGTTATCCGATGGCGTGCAAGTCTTCGCGAACACCTACAAGGCCTTTTCGCCTGCATTGAACGGCGACGCCTTGAACGGACTCGAAGACCAGGACTTGCAGGCTGAATACTCGGTCAACACCGAAGTGGGCCTGCGAGGATCGAAAGCTGCCTGGAACTATGAGGCGACGTTCTTCCGGATGGACTTCGATAACCAGATCATTCCGGCCAACAGCAACAGTCAGTTTCAGGTCACGAACGGCGGAAAGACTCTGCATCAGGGTATCGAGTTTGGTGTCGGTTCCGAGCTGAGTCCGGCCATAGCATGGAATGCCAATCTGACTTTTATCGCCGATGCGGAATTCGTCGGGGATCGCTTCACGCGCTCAGGAGCGCTGACGACGCCTGACGCGAATCGCATTCCGTACGCGCCTGAGTGGATTGCGAATATCTCTCTGACGTACAAGCAGGGTCCGATTCGCGGTGCCTTGCACGTGCATCATACGAGCGCTCAGTTCACGGACGTGCTGAACACTCGTGCCATCAACGAGAGCGTCAGCGGGTTTTTCACCGGCCAGATCGATGGGTATACGCTTGCCGACCTCAGCGTGCTTTATCGGGTGAACGAGAAGTTGGATTTCGGAGCGACGGTGAAGAACGTCGCGGACGAGCGTTATATTGCGAGCCTTCGTCAGGGCATCTACGTGGGGCCGGAGCGCAGCTTTGATATCGGGCTCAGCTATCGATTTTGATCGGCATGCAACCGACCGCCCTCCAGCACGACGTCACGCGTTGCCAAGGCTTCGATACAAAGCGGATCATGGGTTGCAATCAGCATCGGAAGCGAACTCGAGAGCAGGATGTCGAGCAAACGCCTCGCGGTCGACTCGTCGAGCGAGGCCGTTGGCTCATCGAGCAGTAACAGCTTGGGCGACATGGCCAACAGACCGGCGAGTGCGACGAGTCGCTTCTCACCCCCCGAGAGTTCGTGAACCGGACGGTCGGCAAGATCGTCCAGACCCACTTGCTCGAGCGCGAGATCGGCAGCTTGATGAGCACGCTCAGCGGTCCATCCCAGGTTGAGTGGTCCGAACTCTATGTCCTCGAGAACCGTCGGGCCGATGAGCTGATCGTCTGGATCCTGGAACAACAACCCGACTTCACCACGAAACTTCGAAAAATCCGCGTCCCGTCGGCAGCGTTCGTTCATCAGCGAAATCTCACCCGAGTCGTGCTCGATGAGTCCGAGAGCAGCGAGTAGCAGCGTGGTCTTCCCGACACCGATACCCCCGCGCACGACGACGCGCTCTCCAAGCGAAACGTCAAGATCGATTCCGTGAAGCACCGTCCGTCCTCCGCGGCGCACGATTACGTTTTTGAAACACAGCAATGTCGACATGTTCAGGTCCAGAGTTTCGGGAATATCCACGCCGAGAGTATGACGGCGAGCACTCCGATAAATAGCGTCCATTCGGATCGGGGGAGCGAATGCCAATGACTGTGCTGTCGCGTCGGCCATCGCATCGTGGTGTAGCCTCGCGCCGCCAATCCGAGCCTGATGCGTTCGCTTCGAACGAGTGCATGGACAATCAGCCACGCGACCAACTGCGAACTGACTCGTAGTGTTCTGAAACTCGCCGAAGTTCGATACGCCCGTGCGCGCATCGCCTGAGCGAGGCGAGAGCGGGTGCTGTCGAGAAGGGCGATCGAGCGAACAGTCAGTGCGAGCAGGGTGCCGAGCGATTGCGGCATCCCGAGACCGACGACTGCCCTGGCGAAGTCGATGCCATTCATCCGCATAAGGAGAACGCTGACGGACAATGCGATGAGATTGATGCGGAGTGAAATTTTGAGCGCCAGGGTGATCCCGAGATCATCCAATTGAAGCGTGGGCCAATCCACGGGAATGGTCAGCCAGATCCAGAAAACGAAAAAATTGACGACCGCCAGCCGTTTGTACAGTGATCGAAATTTCAGGTTGCCTCTGGCGACGAGGATTGCTGTCGCGAGGGCTGCAACGCCCAACAACACCGCGAGCGTGTCGATCGAATCGATCACCGTCGCCGCCAAGCTGACGATCAAAATTGCGGCGACGCGTAATCGTCCGTCGGGTCGGTGTTCGTGGCTCATCGGAGAAACACGCTCGGCAAGGCTCTACCCAGTGCCGCGACGACGAGTGCGCTGACGAGCCCGTCGATGAGCCAGACCGGCAGCTGCGCGGCGCTGAACAAGACGATCAGGTTGAACAACTCATCTTGCCCCGTGGTCCATAACATGGCGGATGCGATCAAGGTTGCTCCGCCGATCCCGATGGTGGCGGCGAGCGATCCGAGAAGCATCAATCGACGTTGCGAGTTCAAGGATGCGGCAACGAACGGACGTAGTACGAAATGAGCGAGGACGGCAGGTGCGGCGAGCAGCAGCGTATTGGCGCCAAGCACCGAAAAGCCTCCGAAAGAAAAGAGCAGCGCTTGAAGAATGAGCGCGACGAATATCACAGGGAACGCCAGCCATCCGAGCAGCAGGCCGATCAGTCCGTTGAGTATGAGATGTACACTGCCGATCCCGACTGGGATGTGCAGCGTCCCGATAACAAAGAATACGGCGGCGAACAGCGCTGCAGTCGGAAGTGTCGTGGGCGAAAGTTTACGCAAGCCCCAAGCGAGGCCTGCCGTCGCGCAGAGGGCAGATCCGACCAGTGTCGGCAGATCGAGTACGCCGTCAGCGAGATGCATCGGATCAGTCTCGGAGGCGCGTGGTATTGCGGCGTGACAGCCACCACGAAATCAATCCGAAGAGTCCGAAGAGATAGCCGAGGCCGCTTACCCATCGAGCCCAGTTTGAGGTGCTCTCCGGGTTCTCGGCGCGGGAGGGAGGCGCGGCGGGCGTGTCGGGTGCGGGACGCCCCGACGAGGTATTTGACGTGCTGCCGGTCACCGTCAAATCGATTGTCCCGCGATGACCCAGCCCATCGTCGACCGTGAGCAGAAATTTGCCTTCGGAACGCGGTGCGGGGAACGCAAAGCGGCCGTCTCGGTCGGAGCGAGTCTGCGCCAACAGCGTATTGCCTGTCGAAGGGTCGGAGCGCATCAACTTGACGGGCGCGTCGACCAACGGGAACTCATCGGCATACGTTGCAACGCCCACTACGGCCTCTTTGCTCGCGGAGGCCGTGACGATAACTCCGTGGGCCAGGGCGATTTGCGGCAGCCAAGCAACGACGATGGGGACGAAGCGAAACACGGTGATAAAGTTATCACGATTGCCCGTAGCCCTCGTTCCCAACTCGCGGAGATTCCACCCAATGATCAAGTTCCTGACCGGTTTTCTCGTCGTCGTGCTTGCAATCGGTGGGCGGCCTGCGCTCTCGTCCGAAAAGACGGATATTGCTGCGGTTCAGTTCTTCGATGCGTTGCAGACGTTATGCGGACGTCGTTTGTCGGGACGGATCATTGCCGATCATCCGCCACCAGCGGCCAACGATCCCTTCACGGGAAAAGCTTTGGAGATGTACGTCCGCGATTGCAGTGACAACGAAATCCGAATTCCTTTTTCGGTGGGCGAAGATCGCAGTCGCACCTGGGTCGTTTCGCGTTTGGCATCAGGCCTTCGACTGAAGCACGACCATCGCCATGCAGACGGCACACCCGACACCATCACTCAGTATGGTGGCGACACGATGACGGAGGGTTCGAAGACTCGTCAGAGTTTTCCGGCTGACGCCGAGAGCCTCGCGTTGTTTCGTGCGAATGGCATGCCGGCTTCACTTACCAACGTCTGGTCGTTGGAGCTCGTCGCCGATCAATATTTCGTTTATGAACTCGCAAGACCAGGCGGTCGACTCTTCAGGGTGCGCTTCGATATCACTCAGTGAGCGGACCGTTTTTTGCTGGCGAGGATCAGCCAGGTACAACCCACCAAGGCTGAGAGCGCTGATCCTGTGAGCACGCCGAGTCTCACGGCGGTGTCGTACTCGCCACTCGTGAAGGCCAGAGAGCCGATGAAGAGCGACATCGTGAACCCTATGCCAGTGATGATGGCGACACCGTGAAGGGTCGTCCATGAACTCCCGGTGGGCAGTTGAGCGATGCCGGAGCGAACGGCAAGCCAGCACGCCAGCGTAACGCCGAGTTGTTTTCCAAAGAAAAGACCGAGCACGATGCCGAGGGCGACGGGCTCGGTGAAGGTGTGGAGTCCGACACCGGCGAGCGAGGCGCCCGCGTTTGCCAGCGCGAAGATCGGCATGATGCCGTAGATCACCCACGGGTGTATGGCATGCTCGAGAGTCGGCATGGATTTTTGCGGGATCATCACGCCGATGACGACACCGGCAAGCGTCGCGTGCACACCTGATTTCAACACCGACGCCCATAGGACAAAGCCGACAATCAGGTAGGGCCAGAGACGCGTCACGCCAGCACGATTGAGGAGCGCCAAGATGCCCGTGCAGACTACCGCCAGCGTGAGCGCCTGACTGCTGATGTCGGCGGTGAACAAGAGCGCGATGAGGATGATCGCTCCGAGGTCATCGATGATGGCGACACCGAGCAGGAAGACTCTGAGCCCCGGCGCAATGTGATTTTTGACGAGGGCCAAAATCCCCAAGGCGAAGGCGATATCGGTGGCGGCCGGGATCGGCCATCCGGTCAGACTCTCGGGGCTGTCTCGATTGATGAAGGCGTAGATGAGGGCGGGTCCGAGCATGCCGCCAAGAGCGCCTGCGACCGGAAGCGCGGCCCGACGACGATCGGAAAGCTCCCCGTCCATGAGTTCGCGCTTGATTTCGAGGCCGACGAGCAGGAAAAAAATGGCCATGAGGCCGTCGTTGATCCAGAGAAGCAGACTTTTTTCCAGTGACCAGTCTGCCAATCCCAACCGGAGGCGAGTGCCCAAGGTATTCGAATATGCGTCGGCCAAAGGCGAGTTGGCGAGCACCATGGCCGTCAGTGCGGCAAGCAGCAACAGCAATCCGGCCCCGACTTCGGAGCGGATCAGGTTCAAAAGTCGAGTCATAAGGCGCTTGGAGTCGGGTCGATTTGCGAGAGTTCCGCCTCGCCCAGTATTTTTTGGAGGTCTCTGAGGGTCGGTGGGATCTGCTAGCCGAGGATGGCGCCCGACCCGGGGAGGGTCGGGCGCCGGCTAGGTTGCTTCGCATGAGCGAAACCGCTCATAACGAACAAACGGTATGGATTTGCCTCGACCCTGCCAATACGGGCTAGCCCTCACCCTTACATTTCGACAATCGCCTATTCTTCGTCGCGCCATGCTCAAGGCCTTACCGACCAGCGATCAACCTGAATCTGCGGGGGTGCTCGTCTGGATACCGTTGGTGTACATCCTCACGCATATCGCGCTGGATGCCGCGAGTTTCGTTCAGCCGGTGCTCAAACTCGGAATCACTCCGATGTCGCCCCAAACGGGGTTGGCTGTTGCGTTCTTGATCTCGAGGCGAAAAGGATTCTGGTGGGTCGTCCTCGCCTTGCTCTTGTCGGAGGTCATCGTTCGCGGGGTGCCGCGCGAGTTATGGTCGCTCCCCTTGCAGGCGTTAGGGCTTGCCGGAATTTATCAATTTGCGGCGGTGGCGAGCCGCAAATTTGCCGATATCACTGCCCAAGGTCTTTTGAGGCAGACGTTGATCTTCGTCGCGATTGCTGCCGCCACAGCGATCACCGCCGCGCTGTACAGCGTTGGGGTCTATGTCATGACGGGCCTCCTGCCAACGAGCAGCTTTTGGTCGTCGGTCGCTCGCTTCTGGGTTGGAGATCTGAACGGCATCCTGCTGCTGACTCCTCTTCTGATGAAGCTCGGTGAGTTTCCGGATTTCATCAGAGGATTGCTCGATAAAAAATGGCAAGCCACGGGCATCGTATTTGCCGTGATTGCGGCATTTTCATTGATATTCGCGCTGGGTGATCCGGAAGATCTTCGTTTCTTCTACTTTCTTTTTGTTCCTGCGATCGCTGCGGCGCTGATATGGGGCGTTCCGGGTTTCCTGGTCACGGCAGTCACTCTGCAAATCGGTTTGGTGATTGGTGTGCAGCGACTACCTGAGGTCGCGCCTCTCGTCGATCTGCAATACTTGATGTCCACACTCTTGATCACGGGGCTCGCTTTGGGTGCGGTAGTGAAAGAGCGTGAGATTTCCTCACACCTCGCACTGCAGCGTGAGCAGCAATTGAGGGATACCGAATCCAGTCTTGCGCGAGCGACCCGAACGGCGATCACTGGCGAACTCGCCGCAACACTGGCGCATGAACTCAATCAGCCCATGACCGCTCTGATGGGCTACCTTCGTGCTGCCGAAATCATGGTTCGCTCCGGGTCGACAGCCGATCCGCGCGTCGGCACGACCTTGCAAAAAGCCGCAGACGAAGCGCTGCGCACAGCCGACATCCTTCGGCGGATACGAAACTTCTATGCAGGAAAAGATCCGCAGATCGAACGCTTGGCGATCGGTCCTGTCGTGCGGAACCTCGTCGAGACGGTCAGAAGTTCGGCCGGGTCCAAGCAATGCGTTCTTCACCCGGGGGACGCCGACGACCTGTTCGTCGCAGCGGATCGCGTATTCATTGAAGTGATTCTGGCCAATCTTCTCGCCAACGCGTTCGATTCAGTCCGTCATGCCGACCATGGAAAAGTGGAGTTGTCCATCGTCTCCGACAAGACGTTCATCATCCTGCGGGTTGACGATAACGGTGGTGGGGTGTCGGACTCGATTGCGCCCAACCTCTTCAAGCCATTCATCACATCGAAGCAGGACGGAATGGGCGTCGGGCTTGCGGTCAGTCGGTCATTGGCGGAAGCATGCGGCGGCGAACTCCGGCAGGGCGCGAGTACTCTCGGCGGGGCCTGCTTCGAACTCCATCTCAAGCGCTCATAACCCAAGGCCCTCACCGATGAAGGAATCGCCCACCGTTTATCTCGTCGACGATGATCCTAGCGTTCGCGACGCACTCATGCTGCTCCTGAGCTTGCGGGACATTGCTGCAAAACCTTTCGAGAATGCCGAAAGTCTGCTCGCCGAACTGACCGCGGAGCATCGAGGATGCGTCCTCAGTGATCTCAAGATGCCGGGAAAATCGGGGCTCGATCTTCTTGAGGAGTTGAGTGCTCAACATATCCGACTGCCGATCGTCATCTTGACTGCGCACGGCGATGTGGCGACGACGCGCGCTGCACTTCGGGGTGGCGCCTTCGACTTTCTCGAAAAACCGGTGGACGAAGACATTCTGGTCGATGTCCTGACCCATGCACTCGCAGAGGATGCCAGATCGTTCTCACGGCAACGCGAAACCGATGCTCACAAGGCGCGCATCAGCAGTCTGACTCCTCGTGAGCGTGAGGTGTTCCGTTTGCTCGGGCGCGGTTATCAAAATCGTGAGATCGCGGGCGAGCTCGGGATCAGTCCGCGAACCGTCGAAGTTTACAAAGCCCGGATGATGGAAAAACTCGATTGTGAAACCATCGCTGACGTCGTACGCCTCGCACTCATTGTCGACCCTAAAGACTCGACGTCTGGCTAATTGGGGGACACCGGAGAGACGAACCCCTCTGGTTTGAACGCCAAGAGGCTGCAGGTCAATGCATGCAGGATCCCCTCTGCGGTGTTTCCCATGATGAATCCTTTGATGCCGGTTCTCGCGACCGTCCCCATGACGAGCATGTCGATTTTGTTATCCGTGACGAATCGAGGAATGATCGTCGAGGGTTTGCCGCGTTCCCGATGCAATCGAAGTCCTGTGCCGATCCCGGATTCATGGATGACTCGGTCGATCGCCGAACGATGAGTGTTGTCTGCATCGTCGACTGCTTGCGCGATTTCATCCTCGGGTATGGACAGCCAAACGCTGCGCCTCAGATCGTTCTCGTATTCGAAGTCCCAGCATGAGACGACATCCAATCCAACGTCGCCTTGTGCGGCGAGTTCGTGAGCGACTCGGAGCATTCGCAGGTTAAGGGCCTTGGCGGGCGCTGACGTCACGAGAGGATCGATCGCTACTGCAATGCGCCGCGGTCGATGAACGGATTCCTTGCCGCGACACAGCCAAACTGGCACGGGGGATTTTCTCAGCAGGGTGAGATCGAAGCTGGAGAACCCGGGCTCCCCATGAGCCTCGTCGGCTGCTTTGGCGAGAAGGTCAACCGATTCGCGGATGGCCAGAGCGATCGCTCTCACTGCAGGGGTGGCTTCGAACTCGACGTCTACCGTGACCTCGATGGATTTCGCCGGTCGACCGGTTTCTAAAAGGGACGCGCGCCATTGGTCGTCGAACTGGTTGCGAAGAGATTTCGCAAGCGTCTCTCGATAAGCGAGGAACGACTCCGGGACGGGAGGTGCGACCAGGAGCGCGTGAAAACGGCCTCCTGCCGGATCAATGAATTTTATGGTTTGTGTCAGCGCCGCCGTATCGTCGGCAAGCCCTCGACTCACGAACAAAATATTGTCGCCTCGCATCAGAGAACTTTGTCAGCGGGCGGTTATCCCGCCAATACGGATAGACCGCAGTGAGGGCGACACCGCACTAAAGGTACGACCGAGTACAAAGAACCCAGTACAAAGAATCAGGGCTGAGGGTCTGGAGCAGGGGTCTCGGCTCGAGGCTCAGGCCTTTTCCATAGCCAGATCGCAATGGCGGCGAGCAGCACGCCCACGCCTGCGGTCCACGGGTTGAGTCCTCGCCAAAAAAGCAGAATCACCCAACTGAGCATCATGCCCACCGCGGCAAGACGTTTGCCGCGACGACTGACTCGTTTGCCGTCGTCCCAGTCACGCAGGGCCCGGCCGAATTTCGGGTGCGCGAGCAACTTGGCACGCCAGGCGGGCGAGCCCTTGCCTAAAGCCCAAGCCCCGACGAGAAGAAATACGGTGGTGGGCATCAGCGGAATGAACGCGTTGATGATGCCGATGCCGACACTGATGAAACCCAGAATTCTCCAGATCACGAGAGGCATGATGGATTGGCTGCGGGCGCGACTAGCGCCGCCGCTCGAGCCACTCGAAAAGTAACATCCCGGCGAGCATCGCCCCGACGAAAACCAGCGCTTTGGGTACACCGGCAGCCATCGAAACCAATGCGGGGCCCGGGCAGAATCCGGCCAGCCCCCAACCCGCACCGAAGAGCAGTGCGCCACCGATGAGTCGAGGATCGATCGACGTGGACGAAGGCCACCGGATGGCCTCTCCGAAAAAATCTTTGGTGCGACGCTTGGCGATAGCGAAGGCAAAAATACCGACGGAAATTGCACCGCCCATGACGAAGGCGAGCGACGGATCCCAATCGCCGGTGAGGTCGAGGAACCCGATCACCTTGGCCGGATCGGTCATGCCGGACACGATGAGCGCCAAGCCAAACAACAAACCGACGCCGAACTCGCTGATGCGGCGGATCATGACACTACGCCGAGTTGCCGCAGCGCATAGACCGTGACAAAGCCGGCACCCATGAATGTCAGCGTGGCGACGAGGGATCTCGGCGACAAACGAGAAAGACCACAGACACCATGCCCGCTCGTGCACCCCGATCCGATTCTGGTCCCGAGGCCGACCAAGAGTCCGGCGAGGATCACCGTGCCCCAGTTCGCTTCGACTCGAGCCTGCGGAAGGTCGGTGAAAACACTGTAGAGCAACGGCGCGAAAATCAATCCCAGCACGAAGGCCAGTCGCCAGGATGCATCGCCCGCACGCGGTCGCAGTAGGCCACCCACGATGCCGCTAATGCCGAGGATGCGCCCATTGACCACGATGAAAAGCGCTGATGCCAGCCCCAGCATCAGTCCGCCCGCAAGGGCGGTCCAGGGAGAAAATGAAGCCCAGTCGATGGTCATGATCGTCATCCGGTGATGGCCACGTCTTCGTGACCTACGTTTCGAGCGTAAATCTCCTGCGGATCGAAGGCAGGATTTTCGAGTAAAGCGCGTTGCTCGGATAGTATGCGCCGTCGCTCGTCCGTACGTTGACGCATGTTGGCATGCCAGCGACGCTCGGATACCGAAAGCTTCGACGGATCTGCGTAACGCAGCAGTTGATCCATACGCGCGAAGCAGGCGTCGATCTGGTTCGGGAGCCACGACGTGATGGGCGTTCCGCCCGTCGCCGTCGCGTGCCGAGTATGCGCGAGAATATATTTTTGAACGAACTGCCAATGTCCGATTCGGAAAAGCGTGATCTGCTCGACGCAGGCTGTAGCGACCAAGGCTACACCGGGCTCGGAGGCGACGAACTTGTCGAGCTCGACGGCATCGCGATCTTTCCGAACATCATCGAACCACTTTTGAACCACCGGTGGTCGATACTGCCGCAGGTCGCGCAGATAGTCGGTCAGGTCGTTGGTGGGATAGGTGTCGTCGATACCGAGAAGAATATCGCAGGCTGGAACGATGTCATCCTGTGCGCCGGTCTGACCACGGAACTGCATCGGTTTTTCGCCGAATTTTTCGACACCTTGATAAATCACACCAGGTCCGAATATCGCTTCGTTGCCGGTGATGCCCATGATGAAGACGCGGAAGTCGTTGTAGCGTTCGGGGCGACTCGCTCGCCACATCTCCCGACGTGAACGATTGATGTGCTCGAGCGTGCGTAGCAGTCGCTGCCAGGGCCCGGCGGGGTTTTCAGATTCGCCGCGACTCTGTGCATCGCGAAGCACATCCTGGAAAGCACCGAGCAACGCTGCCGTATGCTGGTTGATCTGCACATGCAGCATTATGAAACCCGTCTCGTCGGTAGTGCCGCTGAACCGACACGCCATATCGAGATTTTTCCAGTGCCACAGATCTTCGCCATGCAGCGTGGAGTCGCGGTGCACGAAGTTTCCGAGAGAATAAGCGTGGTGGTAGTCCACCCACGGCGGCATGCCGAGCGCGTCGGCGGTCATGACGAGAGGTCGTGCGAGAACGGCAGGCAGTACGTTACGAGCCTTTCCGTAAGCGCCGCCGGCTCTAGTGCCGTGATGTGCAGACTCGAGCAAATACGCGCTCGTCAGAAAGCCATAACCTCTGAATAAAGCCTGGACGAGTCGCGGCATATCGCGATGTTCGTGTGCGCGATCTTTCGAGGCGGCGACGACTTTCGAAACTTCTTCGATGAGGTCGGGGAGCCCGGCGACGCGCTCGGCGATCAGACCAGGTGTACCGAGCACGCCTTTGCGTCCCGACTCGACGTCGAGCCATACGGGAAGTTCGTCGAGCAGGGCTTGAATGGGGCCGAAGGGTTCGGGCAGCCGAACGAGCGGACTGCGCTGCGGCAAAAAACCGTGTTTTCTTCCGATACGAAAGATACCGTCGTCGTAACGGTCTTCCTGCTCGATGAGGCAGGGCGATCGACTCATTGAGAATTTCTCTTGACGTTATTTCGAGGCGGCAAGCTTACTGCGCAACTCCCCGATGAGCGACTGTTTGTAGAAGTTACTGGTATGCAGGACGAGTACGATGGCTACTGACAGATCGGTATCGCGCTTCCTCACACTCGACAACACCCTTAACAAAAAGGGCCGGCAAATGCCGGCCCTCTTCGTTTCCGTTGGCTGCACGGAATGATCAGAACGAGTAGCTGACCTCGACACCAAAGGTGCGACCTTTGCGCAGCGCGGCGAAGAGTCCGCGCGGCGTACCGAGGTCTGAGCCCGCCGGAGCGATACCGGCCAGACCGCGTGCACCCGACCCGTAGCGCAGATCGAACCAACGCGTGGCGAGCGGGATCGTGTCTTCGTCGGTCAGGTTGCGACCGTAGGCCGTCACCGACCAGTCGTCGCTTTTCACGCCGAAGCGCAAGCCGAGCATGTTGGTATCGCCCGTCTCCGCGAGGTTGTGCACTTGCACGAACTTGCTGCCCTCGTGGGTGAACGTGCCCGAAGCCACGAAGCTCAGGCTATCCGACATCGGACGCTCGTACGTCAGCACGACGTTACCTTGAGTTTCCGGAGCAAGCGGCAGACGTCGACCCGCGATATTGCAGAGCGCTGAGCCGAAGAAGGCCGGTTGGTAGGCGACGCCACCTGAGTTCAGCACGTATTCGAAGTCGTCACAGCCCTGCTTGAACTCCGCATTGGAGTACGCGAGCGCTACGGTACCCGTGAGGTACTGCGTGATCGCCGCCGTGACTTCGACCTCGATACCTGTCGTCTCAGCCTTAGCTTGGTTGACTGCGATCGACGTGACCGCACCCTGACCGCTCGCCGGCGGTAGCGCTTGAGTAACCTGAACATCCTTGGCGTCGATGTAGTACGCCGCGGCATTGAAGCGCACTCGGCCATCCATCAATGTGCTCTTGATTCCGAGCTCGAGATTGTTCGAGGTTTCCTGGTCGTATTGCGGTCGGCCGACCAACGTACCAGCCGAGCCGTTGATACCACCCGGACGTACGCCCTTGGCGACGATGCCGTAGAGCAATACGTCATCCGACAAGCGATAGTCGACCGTGAAACGCGGCGTAGTGTCTTTGAAACCAGCCTCGAGATAGAGGTTGGACACACCTGCTGCGCTGAATTCGCGACGGCTCTTGGTTTCCGTGAAGCGGCGAACTTCGAGCGTGGCCGAGAGCTGCTCGGTCAGGTCGTAGGACACCGATGCGAACGACGCACGGTTCTCGATGCCGGTGATGTTTGCACCGGAGTTGAGGACACCGAACTCAGGGCTCGCATAAGTGAGATCTTTTTCGGCGTCTCGGATGTTGTAGTAGTACGCACCTACTGCGTAGCGGAAACGCGCATCCGCCGCCGAGGATAGCTTGAGTTCCGTCGACCATTCGCGGCGGTCGTTACGATTGGTATTGGCGAAAGCCGGCTCCACAGCGGGATTCGGCGGACCAAAGTAAACAAACGCCTCCGAGTGGTCAGAGTCCGTACCGAAGCGGTCGTGATTGGTGCGGTAGCCCGAAAGCGAACGAACCGTCGACCCGTCGGGCATATTCCACTCGACGCTGAAGCTCGAGAAGGTTTCTTTGGCCTCGACGCCGTCGAAGGCCGTTCCGTCGCGGAAAGTGTTGTTCGGGAACTTGGCGGTCGTGCCAAGGGCGTCCGTGTTCAACCAGATCAGATCGGGGCGAGCCGGGATGGCTCCACAGAAATACTGGTTGGTGTTATTCGCTGGCGCGAACTGGCCGGATGCCGGCGAGGTCGCGACCGCCCCTGTCGTCGCATTGAGGCCGCGATACCCGATGGATCGGAAGCCCGGTTTGCAATTGTTGAGGTTTGCACCCTGCAAGAACAGCGGGAGCGGACCGTCGTCCTGTTGTCGGTACTGCACAAAGGCACGAAGCGTGAGATCTTCGGTCGGCGTCAGTACAAACGTGGCGTTGAACGTTTTGTCCTGCTCGTCGCCCACGAGTTTGCCCGTGGCCTGGTTCGTGTACTCGCCGTCGTAACTGTTGATTCGGGCGCCGAAGCGCGCCGTGAGGAGACCCTCGGCGATCGGACCATCAACGTTGATCGATGCACGTCGCTCGCCGAACTTGCCGGCGGTCGCGCGGACCGCGCCGCCCCACTCATCACCACGCGGATCGCGGGTCACGAAGTTGATGGCGCCGGCATACGTGTTACGGCCATAGAGCGCGCTTTGCGGACCCTTGATGACTTCCACGCGCTGCAGCATGTCGAAATCGAGCGCCTGGATATCGCCGTTGTAGTACACGCCGTCGATGAAGTAGGCCGTGCCCGACTCGACGCCGAACTGAACGTTGGCCAGGACGTTGCCCTGACCGCGAATGACCGGACGATCGTTCTGGCGACCGAAGGCCTGCGAAAAGCTGAGGCCCGGCGAAAACTCGGCGAGCGAGTTGAGGTCGGTGATACCGCGCTCGGTTATCGCTTCGTTGGTGAACGCCGTGACGGAGATCGGAGCGTCTTGGAGGGACTCTTCGACCTTGCGGGCGGTGACGACAACTTCTTCGAGCGCGAGGCCGGAGTCTTGAGCCCATGCCGGTCCTGCAAACCCTGCGGCACCGATGGCAGCTCCGACAGCCCAATGAATCAACTTGGAATAATTGGATGACATGCCTGTCCCCTTTGATGAAGTAGAGCCCCTTTAGCGTACCGGAACTCAGCTGGGTTTGGACTGGTATCTGTACCGAAACCCCATTTTTGTTGCGTAAAAGCAACATTTCAAACGAGGGTTAAACTTGACAGATGAGTCGCAAGAAAATCGTCGTCGTCGGCAGCAGCAATACGGACATGGTGGTGCAGCTTGGGCGACTGCCTGCTCCAGGGGAGACCTTGCTCGGCGGTCGGTTCACGATGGCCGCGGGGGGTAAAGGGGCCAACCAAGCGGTGGCGGCGAGTCGCGCGGGAGGTGAGGTCAGTTTCATTGCGCGAGTCGGTCGCGATGATCTCGGCGACCGGGCGCTAGCGGGACTTGTGAAGGAAGGCATCGACCTTCGAGGGGTCGCCCGCGATACCTCGGAATCTTCGGGTGTCGCGTTGATTTGGGTTTCGGCTGACGGTGAGAACAGCATCGCGGTGTCGCCCGGCGCGAATGGACGTTTATCCTCCGCGCAGGTTTTGCGCTCAAAAAAGGCTTTTTTCGGTGCGTCGATCGTGCTTTTGCAGCTCGAGACGCCGCTCGCCTCGGTGCAAACCGCCGCGCGCGTCGCGCGTGAAGCGGGCGCTCGAGTGATCCTCAACCCTGCGCCTGCCCAGCCGCTACCGTCTGCGCTTTTAAGAAACGTATCGATCCTGACGCCGAACGAATCCGAAGCGGAGTTGTTGACCGGAATACGCGTCACCACCGACGCGAGCGCGGCCCGAGCCGCGCGGCGACTACATGAACGGGGTGTGGAGACGGTCATCATTACGCTCGGCTCGCGCGGAGCGTTCGTCTCGGGCGAATCGTTAAACGAGAGAGTCCCCGGATTTCCGGCCGAGGCGATCGACACGACAGGCGCCGGCGACGTGTTCAACGGTGCGCTGGCGGTCGCCCTTGCCGAGGGTCTGGCGCTACGTTCTGCGGTGCAATTTGCGAATGCCGCCGCTGCGCGGTCGGTAACCCGACGTGGCGCCCAAGCCTCAGCCCCGGGTCGATCCGCCATCCTTCGGCTCCTGGCCTCGCGCAAGCGCGGTGCCGCACGGCGATAGAAACCGTCGATCACTAGGATCGACAAAATCGATTTAACCCTTTGCGGCTTAGCGCGCATTCTCGGTTCCATCGAAAAACCCGAGGAGGGTAGTTATGCGTCAATCATTCGTTTCGATGATCGCTTCGGCGGCACTGGTGGCTGCAGCGTCGGTGCACGCGGCACCGGCTGAGATGGCCGGCAACGCGACAGCCAACAAGTTCTGGTGGCCCGAGAAGCTCGATCTTCGTCCGCTGCGTCAGCACGGCGAGGCTTCGAACCCGATGGGCGAGAACTTCAACTACGCCGAAGAGTTCAAGAGGCTCGATCTCAACGCCGTCAAAAAAGACATCGAGTCGTTGATGACGAAGTCGCAGCCTTGGTGGCCTGCCGATTACGGTCACTATGGTCCGTTCTTCATCCGCATGGCGTGGCACAGCGCCGGCACCTATCGTCTGGGTGACGGACGTGGCGGCTCCGATGGCGGACAGATCCGCTTCAACCCGCTCAATAGTTGGCCCGACAACGTGAACCTCGACAAGGCGCGTCGACTGCTGTGGCCGATCAAACAGAAGTACGGCCGTTCGCTGTCCTGGGCTGACCTCATGGTGCTCACCGGAAACGTGGCGCTCGAGTCGATGGGGTTCAAGACCTTCGGATTCGCGGGTGGTCGCGCCGACGATTGGGAAGCCGATCTCACTTATTGGGGACCTGAGGGGAAGTTCCTCGCCGACGAGCGTCACAGCGGAGACCGCAAGTTGCAGAACCCGCTCGCAGCCGTTCAGATGGGTCTCATTTATGTAAACCCGGAAGGTCCGAACGGCAAGCCGGATCCGCTCGCCGCGGCGCGTGACATTCGCGAAACTTTTGGCCGTATGGCGATGAACGACGAGGAGACCGTTGCCCTGATCGCGGGTGGTCATACCTTCGGCAAGGCGCACGGCGCTCATGATCCGTCGAAGTGTGTGGGCGCGGAGCCCGCGGCGAACGACGTGACGGCACAGGGTTTTGGTTGGAAGAACAAGTGTGGCACCGGCAAGGGCGTCGACACGGTGACGAGCGGTCTCGAGGGTGCTTGGTCGGCCAATCCGATCGCGTGGACCACGCAGTACCTCGACAACCTCTTCACCTTCGAGTGGGAGCAGACTCGCAGCCCCGGCGGTGCCATTCAGTGGGTGCCGACGGACAAGGGAGCGTGGAACCTCGTTCCGGATGCCCACGATCCGACAAAGCGTCATCCGCCGATCATGTTCACGACCGATCTTTCTTTGAAGTTCGATCCTGAATATCGAAAGATCTCCGAGCGCTTCCGCAAGAACCCGGATCAGTACGCCGATGCCTTCGCGCGCGCCTGGTTCAAGCTGACGCATCGTGATCTCGGTCCTCGTACCCGTTACTTGGGCTCTCAGGCACCCGCCGAAGTGCTCGTGTGGCAGGATCCGATTCCGGCGGTCAATCATCCGTTGGTCGATGCCAACGACATTGCTCAGCTGAAGTCGCGTATCGCGGCCTCGGGTCTCGGCACCGCCGAGCTCGTTCGCACGGCGTGGGCCTCTGCCTCGACGTTCCGCGGAACCGACATGCGCGGTGGTGCCAACGGTGCTCGCGTTCGTCTCGATCCGCAGAACACCTGGGCGGTGAATGATCCGGCTGAACTTTCGAAGGTGCTGAAGCAACTCGAGGGTATTCAGCAAGAGTTCAACCGCGCACAGAAGGGTGGCAAGAAGATTTCGACGGCCGACCTGATCGTGTTGGGTGGTGTAGTGGCTGTGGAGCAGGCTGCGAAGAGTGCCGGTGTCAACGTCTCGGTGCCGTTCACTCCGGGTCGCATGGACGCCTCGCAAGCGCAGACGGACGTCGCATCGTTCCGTCCGCTCGAGCCGACGGCTGATGGATTCCGCAACTTCTACACGCCAGCGAGTTATCTCTCGCCAGCCGAAGCCTTGGTCGATCGCGCAAACCTGTTGACGCTGACGGTGCCGGAGATGACGGCGCTGATCGGCGGTATGCGTGCGCTCGGCGCCAACCATGGCAAGTCGACTCACGGTGTACTGACCGCGCGTCCCGGCACGCTTTCCAACGACTTCTTCGTGAACTTGCTCGACATGCAGACGGCATGGCGGAAGTCGGCGACCGAAGGCGTCTATGAAGGCTTCGATCGTGATTCGGGCAAGACCAAGTGGACCGCGACCCCGGTGGATCTCGTGTTCGGCTCGAACTCCGAGTTGCGCGCGGTGGCCGAGGTCTATGCCGCGAACGACGGCAAAGAGAAGTTCGTCAAAGACTTCGTCAAGGCTTGGGACAAAGTGATGACCCTCGACCGGCTCTGATCTCTCCAGTTCGGTAATGCCGGAAAAAGACGGCGGCGCGAAAGCGTCGCCGTTTTTTTTGCATCAAGCGTATTGATGCGGTTGTAATAGGGCCATGCGCACGGCATCAATCATGGTGGGTGTCGATTTCGGAGGTACCAAGATCGAAGCCGCGGCTCTCGATGCCGCAGGTACGCCGATCATTCGCAAGCGGCTGCCCACACCGGGCGATTACGCGTCGGCGCTGGTTGCGGTGCGCGACCTCGTACAGGCCATAGAGACTGAAACGGTCGTCGTCGATCGTGTCGGTGTGGGTGCGCCCGGATCCATCTCTCCGAAAACCGGGTTACTGAGAAATTCCAATACGATTTATTTGAACGGCAAGCCATTCGCCCAAGATCTCGAGCGCTCGCTTGGAAAGCGGATCCGTCTCGGAAACGACGCAAATTGCCTGGCGCTCTCCGAAGCGGCGGATGGTGCGGCAGCCGGAGCCCAGATCGTTTTCGCCGCGATCCTTGGCACGGGTTGCGGAGGAGGTCTCGTCGTCGATGGAAAATTGATCCATGGTGCCAACGGCATCGCCGGCGAATGGGGGCATAACCCCTTGCCTTGGCCGTCCGCGGACGAGGTGAAGCACGCACCACGGTGCTGGTGTGGCCAGCTCGGCTGTCAGGAAGCCTGGATTTCCGGATCCGGTCTGCGACGCGATTACTTTGAAGCGGCCGGATTGCAGGCAACGGGCGAGGAGATCGTCGCGGCATCTCGTCGCGGAGAGCCTCGGGCGGTCGCCGCATTTGGCCGCTATGCCGATCGTCTTGCCCGTTCGCTTGCCGCCGTGGCCAATCTCGTCGATCCCGATGCCATAGTCTTGGGCGGTGGCATGGCCAATGTCCATGAATTGTATGAGGTGCTACCCGCGCTGATTCGACGTCACGTCTTTTCGGACGCTTGGGCCACGAGGATCGTACCCGCTCGATGGGGGGACTCTTCGGGCGTGCGCGGTGCAGCTCGCTTGTGGACGTAAGGTCAACGCAATCGATCGACGAGTCCCGAGTGTCGCTTTACCTTGAGTGAACACGCCTCTCGAATCGTCTGTGGGTCGCTCCAGATTTCGACGTCGCGACGAGCGCGACTCACTGCCGTGTAAAGCAACTCTCGAGTCACGATGGGGTTTTGCCCGCTCGGCAAGATAAGCAGTATGCGATCGAATTCCGATCCCTGACTTCGGTGAACGGTCATCGCATAAGCGGTTTCGCTCGGGGGTGATCTGCCCGCCGGAAATTGGCGAAGCGTCTCCTCTGCGCCGTTGAACCACGCCCAAGATTCGCCTCCTCGCTCATCCTCGATAATCAACCCGCTGTCACCATTGAACAGTTGCAGTACATGATCGTTTCGGGTGAGTACGATCGGCCGGATTCGACGAGAGGTATCGAGACGGGACTCGATCAGCGCATTGATCGAGTCCAATCCGTAGGGACCTCGTCGCGTCGGGCACAGCACTCGACTGCGGCCGAGTGCCAACAAAATTTCTCGAGCATCATCGAGCGTGAGGGCTTTGCGAAGATCCGACACGACAGGCGAGTCTTGGAGCGCCGTTTCGAGTGCGTCCCGCGACGGCAGGGCGCGCAGTCGTACATCCGGAAATCCTGGCTCGGCCAGCAATTCGATGACGTGGTCTCCGTCGCCCTCGCGTATGGCTTCACACAGTTGACCGATGCCACTGCGAGAATCGTATCGATATTGTGTTTTGAGCGTAATGATAGAAGCGCCGAGAGGAGTCGCAGTTTCCCGGTCGGAGAGCGCGGCTTCGGCAATGTCTGCGAGGACCGCACCGGCTTCCACCGACGCCAATTGATCCGGATCGCCGACGAGCACAAGTTGTGCAGACGGTTTCAGCGCGTCGAGCAGCTTGGCCATGAGTGGTAGATCGACCATCGAGGCCTCGTCCACGATCACGACATCCTCGATCAAAGGATTATCGGCATGATGCTTGAAAAACGCCGAGTCTCTGCGCGCTCCGAGTAGCCGATGCAGGGTCGACGCGGCCTTTGGAAGGCTCGCCTCACCCGAGCGAACGCTGTCCTCCATCCGCTTGGCCGCCTTGCCGGTCGGCGCGGCGAGCGCAATGCGCGGGGGCGGTGATCCGGTTTGCAGCGCTGTGAGCTCTTGGAGGATGCGAGTGGTTTTTCCGGTGCCCGGCCCGCCGAGGATGACTTTGAGTCGTCCGCTCGAGACGCGCTCCAGCAATGAATTCGCGAGACTTTGCTCATACTCGAAGTACCGGTGCAGATACAGTCGCCCCTTCGAATCGAGAACCAATGGGAGAAAGGGCGTGCCATCGCTCGCAACGAGCCCGCTTGCTTCGAGATCGGTTCGCCACTCTTCGGCGCTCGGCCAGGTCTCCATGAGAGGTGGAAGCTCATCTCCAAAATCGGGCGGCTCATCAAGTCGCGCACAGAGGTGTCCGCGTCGGAGCATTGCACTCGCGATCGCGGCTGCATGACCCGAGAGTGTCGACTCCGGCTTGGATCGCCGTCCGATTCGCCGCGCGAAATGTCGATCGAGCGCGTTGAATGCGTCGTGCTCGAGGAAGGCGTCTAGCGTGATGTGCTTCATTGCGCCGTGCCTCGACGCAGGAGGCGCTCGCCCAGCAACCTGATGAAAGCGGCGTCCGGTTTCGAAAAATGCACCCCATGTTCGGGACTCGTTGGATTGAGTCCGCGAACGAAGATATAAAAAATGCCACCGAAATCGGTTTCGAATCGATATCCAGAAACTCGTTGGGCCAGAAAGCGATCCAATGCGAGCGCATAAAGCCAAGACTGCAACGAGTAAAAACTCTGACTCATCGTGTGCTCGAGACGAGTTCGCGAATAGTCGCTGCTCCGCGGTCCCAGCCAGTTCGACTTCCAGTCGAGCAAGTAATACCGGCCATCGTGACGAAACACGAGATCCATGAATCCGCGAAGGTAACCGTCCACAGGATTGAACTGCAGACGACTTGACGTGATTGAAGTCACGGCGGAGAGCGTCCTGGAATCGAATCGGGTGATCGGGTAGTAGAACTCCACTTCGTTCAGTCGGTCGGACGGTGCGATGTTATTGAGGCGTACTTCATGGGTGCCCGCATGCAGCGGGTGCGACATCATCGAGCTCAGATGCTGCGTGATCGCGTCGAGCACTCCGTTGTCCAGATTCATCGTGCCGAAGTGCTGCGCCACGAGAGGGGCGAGAGTTTCCTCGCGCCGAAAATCCGCATGCTCCAACACCGCATGCAGTGCGATACCCGTTGCAGCGCCACGCGGCAAGCGAGAGAGGGGTGTCGTATCGATCAGCGTAGTGTCTCGTGAATCGTACGGAACACCGATCTCGTCATGATCTTTGGGGGCTTCGTCTACTGCACCCGCAATCAACTGGCTAAAGCTGCCGATCATCCGCTCGCTGCTCGGCCGCCGGTGCAGCTCGCGCACACGCAGCGCCGGAGGAGTTGCCGGTGTCGTGTCATCCGCAAGTGCCGGCGCGGCGTGCAAGGTGCGAATCGTGAAACGAGACGGCGCTGCTTCGGCAAGAGTGCGGCAGGCCTCGCGCAGATCGTTTCCCAGTACGACGCCGAGCGCCGTTGTGCTTGGGTCCTTGCGATAAGGGGTGTAGAGATAGCAACGCTGTACCGCACGGGTGACAGCCACGTAGAAGAGGCGCACTTCCTCGGCGAGCAATTCTCTGAAGGCCGCGGCATGGTGCAGATCCTCGGTCGATTCGGATAAATCGAGGGTCAGTCGCCAGTCGTGGTCCGGATCGTGGAAAAGAACATCCTTGAGTTTTTTGTCGGCCCAGTGCGAGGGGCAGAAGACGATCGGATACTCGAGTCCTTTCGAATTGTGGATCGTCACGATTTTGACGGCGTCGTCGTCCTTCTCGAGGCGCTGTACGTGCTCGTCGGATGTCGCTTTGTCACTGCGCATCTGCTCGCGGATCCATTCCACAATGCCGATCGGCGATAGCCTGAGTTGTTGTTCGGCTTGTTGCGCGAGCTCTCCGAGCTGGAGCAGGTTGGTGAGTTTACGCTCGCCGCCGATCTGCGCCGCCAAACCCCGTCGACCGTTCTCGGCAATCAGCAAGTACCGGAACATGGTGGAGAAGCCGCGAGAGAACCAACGCTCACGCAACTCGGAAAACAGATTGAACCAATGCGCCCAATGCGTCGTATCCTTTTCGAGTCGAGCGATGTCCGATGCCGAAAGGGCGAGCCACGAGGTCGCGAGTGCCGCACGAAGGGCGCGGTCGTTCCCGGGCTCCAGCACCGCGCTCAAGACTCGCAAGAGCTCTTCCGCCTGCACCGAATGGAACACACTCGCATCCGTATGTCGTACGGCCGGAATCTGCCCGTCGCGAAGCACGTCTTCGATCAAGGCGGCTTCACGGTGGGATCGCACGAGGATCGCGATATCCGCAGCCGTCACCGACCGACTCCCGAGCCGATAGCTTTTGAGCAGTCTCGAGATCTCGGCGGCAATGTCCGTGGCGATCCGCTGCTGAAGCTCGGTGACTTGGTCGTCGCGCCCCTCGATCTCGGCGCTGATCAGCACCATGGGGGGTTCCGTGACGTGATCGTCCCTTCGCAAGGGAGCTTCGTTAGCAACCTTGCCGTCGGCGTTGGCAGGCGTGAACGTCATGCCATGCTGCAGGAAGCAGTCGTGTCTCGCGCTGAAAATGTCATTGACTGCTGCGACGAGCGCGGTGGACGAGCGGTAGTTGTTCTCGAGTGTATGAATGCGCGGCGGCGATGCGCATTCGGCATCTTGGCGTGCCTTCAAATAGGTGAATAGATCGGCCCCGCGGAATCCGTAGATGGATTGCTTCGGATCGCCGATCAGCATCAGGCGGTGTGGTGCACTCGAAAATACCTGCCTGAAGATTTCGTACTGAAGCGGATCAGTATCCTGAAACTCGTCGATGAGTGCCGCGCGAAACTGTTTGCGTACCGCGGCCACCAGCGAATGCCCTTGAGGGCTGTTCAACGCCCTGTGGGTCAGGGTCAGCATGTCGTCAAAGGTCATCACGCGACGTGCGGCCTTCACCTTCGGCAGCTCGGCACGGGCAAACGTTAACCACGATTCTCGAAAAGACGCGATCCAGTCCTGCTTCGCCGCAACGAACCGGCTGCACAATTCGAAAAATTCATCGTGAGGAAAGGGGTTCTTCAGAGCGGCTTTGCTCGAGAGTCGCTGCGCTTCGATCGATTGTTCGGTGAAGGCATCGATGGCGGTGATCGTTGCCTCCGTCACGACCCCGCCGCATGCCGCACGGTCGAGAGCGTTTCGGAAGGTGTCGAGGCGATCTTCCGAGAATCCCTTGGCTTTGCTCTTGCCAATCGATTTGTGAGAAGCGATCGTGGCGCACAAGCGCGAGCCTTCCCTTTTCCACGAGGTCAAGACAGCGCCATAAGCATGCTCAACCAGTCCGCTGGCCTGATCGAAGTGTTTGGCCTCGGAGGGCAGTACCGTCAGCGAGGGATGACGCGAAAGGCGCAGGAGCAACGCAGCCAGATTTTCCGGTTGCAACTTTTTCTTTTCGACGATCGCCGCCAGAAGTGTGGAGGCGGGACGCAGTTGGTGGTGCCAGAACTCGTGAGCGAGGTCGAGGAACAGGTCCGCCGCATCGGTAACGATCTCGGCTTCGAACGGCGCATCTCCCTCGAATGCATGGTCGCGAAGAATACGTTGACAGAAACCGTGGATCGTCGAGATCGACGCTTCGTCGAACGAGGCGAGGGCAAGCTCGAGGCGTCGTAACAGCACGTCGGTTTCGACCCCGGAGTCCTTGAGCGCTTCGGTGACAGGATCGGTTATGGCGCTATCGCGGAGCTCTTTTGTGACTCGTACCAGCCGTTTCCGAATTCGCTCACGGAGTTCGCGGGTCGCAGCCTCGGTGAAGGTGACAACCAGAATCTCGTTGATCGGCAAATCATCGAGCGCCACAAGCCGTGTGACGATGCCGGCAATCGTGAAGGTCTTTCCCGTGCCGGCGCTGGCTTCGAGAAGCGTGACGCCCGAATCAAGCGGTGTCGATTTCAAACTGAAGGCGGAGGCAGGGGTCATGGGATATCCCCGTCCAGGTGCGCGAGCAGCGGCTCGAAAAATACGATGGCCACCTCTCTAAACTGATCGTCGAACGGCGGGCGATCACCATGGACCAAACTATTCCATGGGTCCTCGCTTTCTTTGAATGAGCGCGAGAACTCGTTTGGATACCAGGCTCGCGAGGCTGCACGAAGTCCATCTAAGCTCAGGTTGTCGCGTTCTCCGGCCTTGATTGCAGCGACGGCATAGGCCAGCGAAGTTTGGGGGAAAAAATGCAAGGGTCGTACGAGTCCCGACCCGTAACGATCGAGCAAGGTCTCGACGATACCTTCCGTGATTTCTATACTTGCCGGTGCATGGAATGCTCGCACGGTACCTTCACGATCGATGAGTCGCGTCGTGGTTCCGGGCGAGACGAGATTGATCAGCAGGTGATCGACCCACCCCGCGACCAGATCCTTGGCTTTGAGCGTGGCGCATCGAGCGCGGAGCAATTGCCCGCCATAGACGCCGTCGAGTTGACCTTCGATCGTCCATGGAGCGCGCGCCCAGCGGACAATCCGTTGTTCGCGTCGAGACTCGCCGATTTGCGAACGTACGGAGTTCACGAATCGTGCCACCTTCTGCTCGATCATCTCCTGCGAGATATCGCCGAACGGCCCGGTCGGCAGTCGTCCTCGAGCACGCGCGGCATCCCAGACGGGTCGATGGTCGTCGCGAAGTTTCGATTCGACGAGTTCTTGCTGGAGTTGGAAACTCGTCAAGGCATCGAGCTCGACAGGTTCGTGGGTGCGCAGGCCATCCTCTGCGCGCTCCAATCGAATACTCAGCCTGTTTTCGCAAAGTTGGCGCGCAGGGTTGACGAAAAAATCGCAAATGAGTTTCGGAGTCAGACGGCGACTGTCGAGATCAGGTTCCTCGAGGGGTGCCGAGAACAGTTGGTGGGTGGATGGAGCCGCGCGAGCGAGTATCTCAGCGGCCTGCGCGTTGGCTCGAGAGAAGCTTCTCGGATCTTCAGGCGAGAAGTAGTGCCGACTGAACGCTTGCAACCGGTGTCGGACATCGAGGCGCTCTGCAACCGGCTTTGGTAACGAGAAACCTTCAGAGAGATAGGCGGTCAACTCCGTCACCACGCTCGACGGCGGAGACGTACGGGGATCGTGGTAGGACTGACCGATATGGCTGATGAAGAGATGGTCTCTTGCGCTGAGCAGGCTCTCTAGAAAGAGATAGCGATCGTCGTCGCGCAAAGACCGATCACCGCGTGCAGGATGCATTGCAATGAAATCGAAGGACGGGCGGATGGTTTGACGAGGAAAATCCGACTCGTTCATGCCGAGCAACGCGATCACCTTTGCTGGAATCGCCCGCATCGGCTTCATCGAGCAAAACGTCACGCGTCCGTCGAGAAAGCCGCCGAGGGCGGGGGTTTCTCTTAGCCGCAGGTCGAGAAATTCGACGATCACCTCGGCCGATAACTCGGCGGGGATCTCGGATGTATCGCTCTCGTCAAGCTCGCTCAAGACGTCTCGTATCGAGCGCACCTCGGCAGCCGGCAGATGATCATCGACCTTCAGTCGCAGCAGTATCCGCCTGAGGGTATCTGCCCATCCTTTACGTGTTCGATCCACGCGGAGTTGTTGTGCCGCATGACGAATCAATTCGAAAGCCGACAAGAACCGTGCGAGCGTATCGAGATGATCACCCTCGAGATCGGAGTAAGGCAGTACGCCATCGAGCAGCTTCGAGTCCCCGCCGTCGAGGGCATAGCCATCGAGGAGAGTCGCCTCCAGTCGCGCCCAAGTGAACTCGTCAGTGTCACCGAACCCGCATCGCGCCCGATGTTCGGCATCGATTCCCCAGACCGTGCCGCATTCTTTGACCCAATCCCGGACGCGTTCGAGATCTCGCCTATCGAGCTTGAAGCAGCGTCGGAACACATCGGTTTCGAGAAGGCCGAGAACTTTGGTCGATTCGAAGCGCGACACTCCGACTTCCAGAAGTTTGATGAAGGCGTCGGCCGTGCCGAAGCCCGAGCGCGCGGACTGATCCGCCAGCGAATAGGGGATTTTCGAGAGTTCGCTCTCTGGTGCACCGAAGACGGCCGAGATGTAGGGTGCGTACGCGTCGATATTCGGCGCCATGACGATGACGTCACGGGTCTCTAGCGTGGGGTCGTCCTGGAAGAGACCGAGAAGGTAGTCGTGCAACACTTCCACTTCACGCATGGGTCCATGGCAGGAGTGAACCTGGATGGATGAGTCGATCTCCGGAATAGCGTCTTTTGACTGCTCGGAGCTCCGGTCTCGCAGTGTTCTCAGATCATCTTGAAGTTTCCCCAACAAGCTCGGGCGCATCGGATGATCGAAGTGTTCGCTCGCTTGCTGCGCTTCGCGGCCGACCAATTGATCGAGTAGATCACGGCCGAGCTTTCCGAGCGAGTTTCCGAGAGGATTGCCACGTACTTCATCGGCTTCGGCCCCCGCTCTCAGTTGCTGCTTCCTCGTGAGAAGGTCGCTCCAGTATTCATCGGTGGGAGTCAGAAGATAGAGATCGATCTTGAGATGACCCGAGGCCTTGCGCAGCACGTCGAGGAAGGCGGGCGGAATGGTGTTCAGACTGAAGATCGCAAGGGACTCGGGCAGACGAGATCGGTCTATCGATGAGTCCTCTTGGTCGATCAATGCGTGATAGAGGTCGACGAACGAGTCTTGCCCGGAAAGATCACGACGCAACGCACGCCATAACGCACCTTGCCAGCCGCCCTCTGTATCGGCGGAATCCCAGCGCCTCAGCATTTGAGGTCGGTACACCTGATATTGATCAAATAAATCGGCGATTCGTCGTGCGAGCTCGAAACGTCGGAGCGCGGCACCCTCGCGCAGGTAGTGACGAACGAGATCGAATTCTTCGAGGTTGACGAAAGCGGGCAGCCTGTCGAAAAACCACCAAGCCATCGCCTCGCGCCCGAAAAGAGGCGAGTGCCGGCGCTGGCCTCCGAGCATTGCCGTGGTGAGCTCGTCGACCACGCGACGCAAAAAGGGATATCGCACGCCCATCGCAAGGCCCTGTCGTTCGGCCAGCTGCATCGACAGCCATCGGCTGGTCTCCGGACTCGGCACGACCACCGTACGAATGGCCATCGGATCGTCCGTCGTTTCGGCCAGAGCGCTCGCGAGCTGATCCGCCAGAACTTCAAGGCGGTTCGAAAGATGCAGAAAGAAACGAGGGTTGCTGGGCGGGGTCATGCCGTGGGGCATGATATCCCGCGTCGGCGCAAGACGGAGCGATGCGTTACGGGAAATCCGTGCGCGTCGTCGATCCCGTCAAGATGCGCGCGTTCTTGCGAAGGAACCGCATGGCCGGGAGCGTGCCAGGCGGAACGGTGGCCGTGGGGTCATACTCGCTGCGCGAGGGGTCAGCGTCGATATCGAACTGGCAGGTGGCTGCGACGGTGTAGTCGCCAGCTTCCAAGAAATGCACGGTGTAATTGACGGCGGCGCCGGGTGGGGATGCCGTCAGCGGCTGGTAGGTGACCGGATCGACGCCGTCCGCCGGTTCGCCATCCATATCGTCCGGCGTGATGTCGCTACCTCGAAAAACATAGAGACCCGCACGGCATTGCGATGAGGCCAGTTGCTGGGTCGCGGCGAGGCTCGCGACATCCACGGTGCCGGTCAGGTTTCCGATTTCGAGTTGATCGACGAGTCGCAGCGCGGGTCGCAGGATCCAATTTTGACCCTGCCCGGGTGGTGCGACGATCGATTTGCGCAGGTCGAAGTCGATGAGCAGACGCGTCGTTGCGCCCTGGGCCACGACGAACGGACGATTGAGTTTCAGGCCGGACTCCAACCCGCTCGGAATATAAAGAGGAAACTGACGACCATCGCGCAACCGTATCCGTGATCCATCCTGAATATTTTGCTCAGCGCGTATCTTCAGACGAATCCATTCGTAGTTTCCAGGCAGCACTTGGGTTCCCTCAACCAGATTGGTGGTCCGACCTTCCCGGAACGACAAGAGATCGATGGAGCGAGGCGTGTCGAAATCGATGTTGATGGTGCTCGCAGGACCACGCTGCAACTCGATGCCAGTGAAGACGACGATCACTTCTGCCGCGTCGTCGACCGGAGCATCGGTCAGGGCGACCGTCAAGAACCCGCTGTTCGGAGCGATGGGAGTCGAGGAATCGTCATCACTGCCGCTGCTGCAGGCGGCCACGACAAGGAGGGTGAGGGTCGTCAACAAGACGTTCCGAAAACGAAGAGGCGAATTCATGATGCGAATCGTAGGTGCGGCTCGCCGATTCGACGGTGTGTTGTGACACAATCCCGCGTCATGTACCCGAATTTGCTCGCGCCGCTGAATCTCGGTTTCACCACCTTGCCAAACCGTGTGCTCATGGGATCCATGCACACGGGCCTCGAAGATCGCGCCGAGTATTTCCCTCGCCTCGCGGAATATTTTGCAGCCCGGGCTCGCGGCGGGGTGGGCCTGATGGTGACTGGAGGGTTTGCGCCGAATATCGAGGGGTGGCTAGCGCCATTCGCCTCTCGTCTGACGACGCGTCGTGCCGCAGACCGACACCGGCTCATCACTCAAGCCGTACATGCCGAAGGCGGACGTATCGCATTGCAGATACTGCATGCGGGTCGGTACGGTTATCACCCGCTGACGGTCGCGCCGTCTCGGATCAAGTCGCCCATCACGCCTTTTACGCCTCGGGCACTGAGCTCGGCGGGTGTCGAGCGACAGATTCGTGCTTTCGTGCGTTGTGCGGTGCTCGCGCGAGAGGCGGGCTATGACGGCGTCGAAGTCATGGGCTCGGAAGGCTATTTCATCAACCAGTTTCTCGTGCGCGCGACCAATCGGCGGGACGACAAGTGGGGAGGCGATTACGAAAATCGCATGCAGCTGCCCGTCGAGATCGTGCGACGGATACGAGAAGCGGTCGGACCCGATTTCATCCTCATCTATCGTTTGTCACTCATCGATCTGATCCCGGATGGGCAAAGTTGGGACGAGGTGGTGATGCTCGCCAAATCGATCGAGCGGGCGGGCGCCACCCTCATCAACTCCGGCATCGGCTGGCACGAAGCGCGAATCCCGACTATTGCCACGTCGGTGCCGCGCGGTGCGTTCACGTGGCTTGCCAAAAAGCTGAAGGCCGAGATTTCGATTCCCGTTTGTACCAGCAACCGCATCAACGATCCGCAAACCGCCGAGCAGATTCTTGCGCAGGGCGATGCGGATCTCGTATCGATGGCCAGGCCGTTGCTCGCAGATCCCGACTTCGTCCGCAAGGTGACCGAGGGTCGCGCCGCGAGCATCAACACGTGTATTGCCTGTAATCAAGCCTGTCTCGACCATACGTTTTCGAAACAGATCGCCAGCTGCCTCGTCAATCCGCGGGCCGCTTACGAAACGGAAATCGTCATCCGTCCCGCGAGGGTTGCCAGACGAATCGCGGTGATTGGTGCGGGGCCGGCGGGACTCTCGGCGTCGACGACGCTCGCCGAGCGGGGACATCACGTCACGCTTTTCGAGGCGGACTCGCACATCGGCGGTCAATTCAATCTTGCCAAGCGCGTACCCGGCAAAGAAGAGTTCGAACAGACCTTGCGATATTTTGGCGAGCGATTGCGTGAGACGGGTGTCGAGCTCAGGTTGGGTCATGCGGCAACCGCATCCGAAATCATTGACGGCAAGTTCGACGAGGTGCTCATCGCGACGGGTGTCGTGCCGCGCGATCCGGGAATCTCGGGACAGACACATCCATCTGTCATGAGCTATCTCGATGTGCTGACGGGCCGCCGTGAGGTGGGTCGTCGAGTGGCGATCCTCGGAGCAGGCGGAATAGGGTTCGACGTCGCCACCTTTCTGACCCACGACGGGCCGTCTCCGGCGCTCGACCGTGATCTTTGGATGAAAGAGTGGGGCGTGACTGACCCGGCCGTCGCCCGGGGCGGACTCGCGGCGCCTGTTCCGGCGCGGCCGTCACGCGAGGTCTTTTTGCTGCAGCGCAAGACGAGCAAGCCTGGTGCAGGCCTTGGCAAGACGACCGGTTGGATCCACCGCTCTGCGCTCAAAATGAAGCGGGTTCAGATGATCGCGGGCGTTCAATATCTCGGCGTGGATGATCGCGGCTTGCACATCCTCGAAGCCGGCCAACCCCGCACCCTCGAGGTCGACAGCGTCATCCTTTGCACGGGCCAAGAGCCCCGTCGGGAGCTCGAGGGGCCTTTGCGCGCTGCCGGAATTCCGGTGCATTTGATCGGGGGCGCAGACGTCGCCGCAGAACTCGATGCCAAGCGGGCCATCCGGCAGGCAACCCTCGTCGCTGCGACCTTATAGAGTCTGGTCTTTCGAGTATCATTCCGCACCCGGGCGCACTCGCCCTGCTGATATTAATGATGAGGTTGCCATGTCCCTGACCATAGGCGTTCCACGGGAGACCTTTGCGGGCGAAAAGCGAGTCGCTGCTGCGCCTGAGGTGGTCGAGAAGCTCATCAAGCTCGGATTCTCGGTTCGCATCGAGTCGGGCGCGGGTGATGCCGCGAATTTCAGCGACTCGGCCTTCGTCGCAGCCGGTGCAACGATCGCGCCGAATGCCGCAGACCTCTTCGCGAGTTCGGAAATTGTCTTCAAGGTTCGCGCGCCCTCGGCTGCTGAAGTGGCGAGCATGCGGCCGGGCACCACGCTCATCAGCTTCATCTGGCCCGCTCAAAATCCGGAGCTCATGAAGCAGATGGCGGAGCGTCAGCTGACGGTTCTTGCCATGGACAGCGTCCCGCGTATCTCGCGAGCCCAAAAAATGGACGCGCTCTCCTCGATGGCGAACATTGCCGGATATCGCGCTGTCATCGAGGCGGCTCATCACTTCGGCCGGTTCTTCACCGGCCAGATTACCGCTGCAGGCAAAGTGCCGCCCGCCAAAGTTTTCGTCATTGGCGCCGGTGTTGCGGGACTCGCGGCCTTGGGTGCTGCGGTCGGTCTCGGTGCAATCGTTCGTGCCAACGACACCCGACCTGAAGTTGGCGATCAAGTGAAGTCGATGGGCGCTGAGTTCGTGCCGGTCGAATATCAGGAAGAAGGCACCGGTGTCGGTGGCTACGCCAAGGTGATGAGCGAAGGGTTCCAAAAAGCCCAGCGCGAGGTCTTCGCGAAGCAAGCAAAAGATGTCGACATCATCATCACGACTGCACTGATTCCAGGGAAACCTGCGCCCAAGCTCATCACCGCCGAGATGGTTCGGTCCATGCGTCCGGGCAGCGTGATTGTCGATCTCGCGGCGGAGCAGGGCGGAAACTGTGAGTTCACTGTTCCGGGTGAAGTCGTGGTGCGAGAGGGCGTCACCATCATCGGTTACACCGACTTGCCGAGCCGACTCTCCAAGCAGGCGTCGACGCTTTATGCGACCAATTTGCTGCGCCTGACCGAGGAGCTCTGCAAGACCAAGGATGGCGTGATCAACGTCAACTTCGAAGACGAAGCCATTCGAGGGGCGACCGTCATCAAGGAAGGCGCAGTCACCTGGCCGCCTCCGGCTCCTCGTCTGTCGGCGGCGCCGCAACAAGCGAAGCCCGCCGCGGCAGCGCCGGCAGTCTCGGCCACTCCAAAGAAATCTTCACATGGTCATGGTGGTGGCGGAGAACCAATGTCCGCCAAGTCGCTCGCCATCACGTTCGCGGTCGCCGGCGCCTTGTTCTGGCTGATCGGAGCCTATGCCCCTGCGTCGTTCCTCGGGCATTTCACGGTCTTCGTGCTCGCATGTTTCATAGGCTACATGGTCGTCTGGAACGTGACACCTTCCTTGCACACGCCACTCATGAGCGTCACCAACGCAATATCCAGCATCATCGCCGTGGGGGCGATCGTGCAGGTCGCGCCGCCTCTGACGGGTTCGGCCGTCGATAGGCCCGATACGCTGATTCTCGGTTTGGCCGTCGCAGCGCTCGCGCTGACGGCGATCAACATGTTCGGCGGATTCGCCGTCACTCGTCGCATGCTCGCGATGTTCCGCAAATAAGAGGCCGCCGACATGTCAGAAAATATCGCGACTGTTGCTTATCTCGGCGCTGCCATTCTCTTCATCATGAGTCTCGGCGGATTGTCGAATCCCGAGACCTCGCGCCGCGGAAATTTCTACGGCATGGTCGGCATGACCATCGCCGTGCTTGCCACGGTGTTCGGGCCGCGTGTCGATCCTGTCGTCGGGCTACCGTGGATCATCGGCGCGCTGGTCGCCGGTGGTGCCATCGGCTTGTACGCTGCGCGCAAAGTGCAGATGACTCAAATGCCCGAACTGGTTGCGCTCATGCACAGCCTCGTCGGTCTTGCCGCATGCTTCGTCGGCTTTGCCAGTTACGTCGACACCTCGATCGTTTATACGGGCGCCGAAAAAGCCATTCACGAAGTCGAGATCTACATCGGTATCTTGATCGGCGCCGTCACGTTCTCCGGTTCGGTGATCGCCTTCGGAAAATTGTCCGGAAAAATCGGCGGCAAGCCCTTGCTGCTACCCGGACGCCATTGGCTCAACCTGGTCGCGCTCGTCGTCGTCATTTGGTACGGAGCCCAATTCGTGGCAGCTCCCGACGTCAATGCGGGCATGGTGCCTCTTGCTATCATGACGGTGATCGCGTTGCTCTTTGGCATCCATATGGTCATGGCGATCGGCGGCGCCGACATGCCAGTCGTGGTGTCGATGCTCAACAGCTACTCGGGATGGGCTGCCGCCGCGACCGGATTCATGCTGTCCAACGATTTGCTGATCGTGACGGGCGCGTTGGTCGGATCCTCGGGCGCCATCCTGTCGTACATCATGTGCCGCGCGATGAATCGCAATTTCATCAGCGTCATCGCCGGAGGCTTCGGTACTGGTGGGGGTGCCGCGCCGGCTGCAGCGCCGGGCGAACAACCCGCGGGCGAGGTCGTTGCGGTCAGCGCCATCGAGACGGCGGAGATGCTTCGTTCCGCCAAGAGTGTAGTGATCATTCCGGGATACGGCATGGCCGTCGCCCAGGCGCAGCACACCGTCTATGAAATCACCAAGTTCCTGCGTGAGAAGGGCGTGAATGTTCGCTTCGCGATCCATCCGGTTGCGGGCCGCATGCCAGGGCACATGAATGTGCTGCTCGCCGAGGCGAAAGTACCCTACGACATCGTCCTCGAAATGGACGAGATCAACGATGATTTCCCCGACACCGACGTATCCATCGTCATCGGCGCCAACGACATCGTCAATCCGGCTGCCGAGGATGATCCGACGAGCCCGATCGCCGGGATGCCGGTTCTGCAAGTCTGGAAGTCGAAGACCTCCATCGTCATGAAGCGCTCGATGGCTTCAGGCTATGCAGGAGTCGACAATCCGCTCTTCTTCAAAGAAAACAATCGCATGCTGTTCGGCGATGCGAAGAAGATGCTCGACGAGGTTCTGGGCGCGCTGAAAGCCTGAGTCGGGAGTTCCGGCGCTTTTCGTGCGACGTCGCGCGGACCTAGCGGCGTAACTGCGAGAGACTGTCTCCCGTCGAGATCGCGAACGTTCCGCCCCTTGGGGACAATCGCGAATCGCCGAGCCCGAAGCGGTGGGCGGTTCTCGTCCACTACTCTAATGGTGAAGGGATCATCAGAGCTGGTACTTGAAACACTGGCTTCGGGCTCTTTTCTCTGCGCGCTCAGTCGTAAATCAATGCGCGTTGGCGTGCGGCGGCGAAATCGGCATTTCCTTCGCGCCACGAATCGATGATGGCGTCTGCGCCGAGTCCGGATTCGAGTTGTCGCCGGAGCTCCGTATTCCCCCAATGAATACCGACCGGGCGCTCCTCTTTGAACAGGAACTTCTCGGGATACATCGTACGCAGGGTCGTGAGGATGGCGATCGACGTCCGGATGGGGCGATAGGTTCCAGGGTCGGTGAGTTTCAGGCGTACCCCGCGCAGCGGTTTATCTTTGAACGAGGCGTAGAAGGGCTTGTAGTAAATCGCCTGGAAGCGGACGCCAGGCAGGCCTATCGCCTGCAAGGACTCCTCGAACTTCGACGCGTCGATGAACTCCGCGCCGATCACTTCGAACGGCATGGTCGAACCGACACCGTCATTTACGCCTTGCAGCGTCGCCGAGACCATTCCCGTCGTGGCGTACAAATAGGCTTGCGTCACCGATGGAATGTGCGGAGAGGTGATGGTCCACGTCAGGCCTGTATCGTCCCAGATCATCGAGCGCTTCCACCCGCGCATCGGCACGACATGAAGCTCACAGCCGATCTTCAGTCGATCATTGAAGAACCGCGCCGCTTCGCCAAGTGTCATGCCGTGCGTCACCGGCATGGGTCCCCAGCCGATGAAGCTTCGGAATCGATCCTCGATCATCGGCCCTTCGAAATGCAGGCCACTCAGCGGATTGGGACGATCGAGCACGACGAGCGGGATATTGGTCTCCGCGCAGGCGCGCATGACTTCGCCGAGAGTCGAGATGTAGGTATAAGTTCTCGAGCCCACATCCTGGATGTCGAACATCAGCATGTCGACACCCTCTAGAGCAGCCTTGGAAGGTTTACGATCCTTCCCGTAGAGACTGACAACGGGCACGCCCGTTTGCGGATCGCGCCCATCGTCGACTTTTTCTCCGGCGGGGACCTCTCCGCGAATGCCGTGTTCGGGACCGAAGAGACGAACGAGCGACACCCGAGGATCATCGGCGAGACGATCGACCGTGGGGACGAGCGCAGCATCGACACCGGACTGATTGGTGACGAGGCCGATACGCTTTCCCTGCACCAGAGAGATGTACGTGCTGTCCTGCTCGAGCAACACGTCGATACCGAGTTGAACGGTCGGTGCGGTCACGGTCGGAGCCGCCAAAGCCGGGTGTAAAGCGATGAATGAGGCAAGCAGGACCAAGGCGATTTTCATACTTTGATGTACCAGTTATGACGTTGCATGAAGGCGGCGATCGCCCAGTACGCGAGGAGAGTGGTGATTGCATAGAGAAGAGATCCAAACCGCGGATCGTCGGCGAGCCGCGCAAAAAACTCTCGATGAATGAAGGACAAAAGATTGATATAGGTCAGCGTGCCGTCCTCGTTGGAGCCGTCTTCGAATCTTATCAATGAAAGCATTCGCGGAACGAGACCACTCAGGGCGAAGATGAACAGAGCATTCCGCCCGAAGGCTTCGCAGGCACGCCAGCCGGTTTCGAGGGGACGGGAAATCTGGCGACGTCGCTCGATGATTTCGACGAGCAGCGCAAGCACCGCAAGGGCGAGGCCCGAGGTCAGCAGTACATACGTCGAGGTCCAGAGTTTTTTGTTGATCGGCATCGAGGTGCCCAGAAGAAGGCCCGCGGCCGTCAAGAGGGCGGCGGCACCGATCAGCGTCGTCACGAGCGACGAGCTGGTCTTGTTCGTGAGCATCCAATGTCCTGCGATATATCCGAGCAGTACCTGCGCGATCGCCGGTAGCGTACTGGCGAGTCCCTCGGGATCGAATGGAACCCCCTCGCCTTTGTAAAGGTGCGCAGGCCCGAGGATATTTCGATCCAGGGTCGTCCCGAAGAATCCCTCGAGCGAATAGGGATCAGGTCCTTGTGCGAAAGCAAGGCAGGCAAGCCAGTAGACGACCAAAAGCACGATGCTCGCGATCCAGGCGGCGCGCACTCCACCGGCGCGAATCACGAGTGCTGCTACCGCCCAACACAGGGCGATGCGCTGCAGCACCCCCATGATCCGCAGCGTATCGAGGTTCCGCACTTCGAGTGAACCGGAAGGCGTCCAAGCAACGAATGGCGCAGCATTCAGAAACAGGCCTATGCAGAAAATGATCGATGTTCGTCGAAGCCACTTTGACCAAAATCGTCTCGCATCGATCGTTTTCTCGAGCGACATCGTCAAAGCGAGAGCATTCCCTACCGCGAAGAGAAAAAACGGAAATACGAGATCGGTGAGGGTCCAGCCATGCCAAGAGGCATGGGCAAGGGGAGCGTAAAGGTGGCTCCAACTGCCTGGGTTATTGACGAGAATCATCAGTGCGACGGTGGCACCACGAAACACGTCGAGTGAACGATCGCGATCGGAAATCACGCGCAACTCGCATGGACGGTTGGGCAGATATTGGCAGCATCCGTTTCGCTCGTCGACCGTCAGATCGGCTACAGTGTCGCTTCGGGGATGGGAATGTGGGCAGGGTCAATCAGATGATGTTGTCGTCGGAGCAGATCCGCGAGTTCTATGAGCAAGGTTGGACGGTCGTGCCGGGACTCTTCTCGGCCGAGGAGATGACCTTGGCCCGGCGGGCGTTCGAGCGCCTCTACGACAAAGCCCAGCAATTACGCACTACCCAAGATCACGACGGAGCCTACTTCGTTCTCGATGCTCCGCCGAAGGGAGACGTGATCGTCAAGCGTGTCGTGTGGGCGGGTGGGGCTGAACCGGACTTACTGTCACTGAGTGCTGATCCGCGTCTGGTTGAGCCTGCGCTTCAGTTGCTCGACAGCGATCGGTGCGAGCAGTTGCTTTGTCAGGCGCACTTCAAGATGCCCGGGGACGGCGTGTCGTTCGATTGGCATCAAGATGTTCAGCATCGCGACAAGGGGCCGGGAACCTGGCGCGACCTCAATGGTCGCGGGTCCTATGTTCAGACCATCATGCTGGTCGATGACATGAGCGAACACAATGGTCCACTCAAGTTCATCCCTCGCAGTGCGGTAAAGGGCGAAGGGCACGTTCGTCTCTCGAGTGAGTCGTACGATTACAGCAAGCCCATGACTCCCGGCACTGCGCCACAGCTTTTCGATGAGTCGCAAGCGATGACCGTGACGGGTTCGGCAGGCTCTGTGCTCTTTTTCGGACCGTATGCGATCCATGGCAGCACCTCGAACGATTCGTTCGTTCCGCGTCGCGTGCTGATCAACGGGTATGCCTATCCCGGTGCCAATGGTCGTGTTTACCCGGGACGCGGGTCTTGTCGAACGCTGCAGCGGCTTGTTCATGGGTAACGTTTATTTTCACGCCCTCGACTGGGCGATCGTCGTGGCCTATTTCGCGCTCGTCACGTGGATCGGTCATCGCGTAAAAGACCTGCAAGGCAGTACCCGCGAATATTTTTTAGGATCGAGATCGCTGCCGTGGTACGCCGTGGCGATGTCGATCGTCGCGACGGCCGTCAGTGGCGTCACCTTCATCGGAGTGCCCTCGCTTGTCTTTGCGCAAGAGGGCGATTTCCGATACCTGCAGTTTTGTCTCGCCGGTTTGATCTCCAAAGCCATTCTGGGTCAGTGGATTCTTCCCAGGCTCTATGAAAAAAACTATGCCAGTCCCTACGATTTCATCCGGGACAAGCTTGGTCCGGTGTTCGGAAAGATCTCGGCGTTCATGTTCTTTGTCGGTGCCGTGCTCGGACAGGGTGTCCGGGTATTTGCTGTGGCGCTGGTTCTGGAGTTGCTTACGGGGCTCGACTTCGTCGGTTGCGTGTTTCTGAGCGTCGGCGTCTCGGCGCTGAGTACGATGCTCGGTGGTATCCGTGCCGTCGTCTGGTCGGATGTCGTGCAGTTCATGATGTTCGTCGCCGGCGGTGTGATCGCCATCCTCTACGTGACGAACGGTTACCCGGACGGCTTCTCGGGTCTTTGGACCGCGGCTGACTCCGAGGGCAAGACTCGAATCCTCGAGTGGAGCACTGATCCGAGAGTGAACTTCACTCTTTGGGCGGGTGTCTTCGCGATGCCTTTCCAGAACCTCGCCGCTTACGGTACCGATCAGCTCAACACCCAGCGCATGTTGTGTTGCAAGTCGGTACGCGAGGCGCGCCTGGCGCTGTACGTCAGCAATTTCGGCGAGCTCGTCGTCGTACTGTTTTTGCTGGTGGGGGTAGCGCTGTGGGGTTTCTACCAGTTCAACCCCATCGATCCCGCTTTCGCACCTTTGGTGGCGGACAACCTCGATCGGATTTTCCCCGCGTTCATCCTCTCCGAAATGCCGACCGGGTTACGCGGCTTCATGGTCGCGGCTTTGTTTGCAGCCGCCATGTCGAGTCCCGTGCTGTCGGCGTTGTCCGAGACGACGATCACGATGTTTCACGAAGGGCATCGTCGCGGCGAGCTGTCCGAAACCCGAGCCGTCGCACTTTCGCGCATGTTGGTCATCGCGTGGGCGGTGGTGCTAGGCGGATTCGCACTCGCGCTCTCCGGCTCAGACGAGCGGTTGATTCCCTTGGCCTTCGCGATGACTGCCTATACCTACGGGCCGATGCTGGGCTTGTTCCTGTTGGCTTTGTTCGTCCCCAAAGAGCGCATCACGAGTGCGCCGCTAGGCGTGGCCGTCGCGCTGGTTGGAGTGCTGGTCGTTCACAACGCGCAATTCTTTGGCCTGACGACGCAGCGGGAAATGGTGGCGTTCCCCTGGCTCTTCCCGCTTGGGGTTCTCCTTTGCCTGACCTTCTCGGTCTTGCCCTGGCGCGACCGCCGTCCGCTAGCCAGCAGTTGACGCGAGTTGCTTCAGGAGACGGCCCAGCCGAGTGAGCGTTCGACCGCTCGCGACCATTCGTGCATTCGAGCTGCGACAGTCTCGCGGGACATGCTCGGCTCAAATCGTCTTTCGACCCGCCAACGCGCCGAGATTTCCTCGGTCGATTTCCAAAAACCGACGGCGATTCCAGCGAGATACGCCGCACCGAGTGCAGTCGTTTCCGTGACGGCGGGGCGAATGACGGGCACTCCGAGCAAGTCTGACTGGAACTGCATCAGAAAATTGTTTCTTGATGCGCCACCGTCGACCCGCAGTTCGCGTAGCGGCGCTGCGGCGTCTTTCTGCATCGCTTGTAGCAGCTCGGCGCTTTGAAACGCGATGGACTCGAGCGCGGCGCGGGCAATGTGACCGCGTGTAGTGCCACGCGTGATACCGACGATCGATCCGCGTGCAAACGGATCCCAGTGGGGGCTGCCGAGGCCCGTGAAAGCGGGCACGACATATACGCCGCCATGATCGGGGACGGAGGACGCAAGCGCTTCGATTTCCTCGGCACGTGTCACGAAACCGAGTCCGTCACGGAGCCATTGCACCACGGCACCGCCCACGAAGACGCTCCCTTCGAGGGCATAGTTGAGTTGCGGACGGCCCTCGGTCGTCGAAGGGGAGCACGCGAGAGTGGTCAGCAGTCGATGCGTTGACGCGAGAGGTCGGTCGCCAGTGTGCATCAGCATGAAGCACCCGGTGCCATAGGTATTCTTTGCCATGCCTGGCTGCAGACATGCCTGCCCAAATAGTGCGGATTGCTGATCGCCTGCGAGACCGGTCAGAGGAATCTCGGCGTCGCCGAGCTTGATACGGATGCCGATATCGAAAGAAGAGGGCAGCACCTGAGGCAGTACCTCTTTCGGGATCCGCAATAGATCGAGCATCCACTCGTCCCATTCACCCGCCAAGTTGAGCAGCAACGTTCGACTTGCATTGGTGACGTCGGTCACATGGTGTGTGCCGCCCGAGAGTTTCCAGGTGAGCCAAGTGTCGATGGTGCCGAAACAGAGTTCGCCTCGGATCGCACGATCGCGAGCACCGGGTACGTGATCGAGCAGCCACGCGAGCTTGGTGCCCGAGAAATACGGATCGAGCAACAGGCCCGTTCGACGGGTGACTTCCGGCTCATGACCTGCTGCGCGTAACGTGGCGCACACATCGGCGGTTCGTCGATCTTGCCAGACGATGGCCGGGGCCACGGGCTCCCCGGTCTTTCGGTCCCAAAGCACGGTGGTCTCACGCTGATTCGTGATACCCACGGCAGCCACGTCACCCGATCGAGCGCCCGATTTCCGAAGCACTTCATCGATGGTCGTGCGCTGGGTGCTCCAGATTTCATTGGCATCGTGTTCGACCCAACCTGTTTGCGGAAAAAACTGGGTGAACTCGCGCTGCGCGCTTTCCACGATGTTGCCGTCGTGATCGAAGAGTATCGATCTGGAGCTGGTCGTGCCTTGATCGAGGGCGAGAATCCATCGGCTCATTGCGGTCTCCCATGGGTCTTCAACCAGTCCGCGACTCGTTGTGTCGACTGCGCGTCGAGATGCAGACCGAGTTTACTGCGTCGCCACAGTACATCGTCGGCTGTTCGGGCCCATTCGTTCTGGCACAGGTAGTGCAACTCCGACTCGTAGAGCCCGGGCGCGATTTCAGCGCCCAGGTCGTTCGAGCGCGAAAAAATATCCAGCGCGCGAGATCCGTAGGCCCGCGCCCATCGCCGAATCGTATTGCGCGACACCTCAGGGTGAACATCCGAGAGACGTTGCTCAATTGGCTCGACTCCGTCAGGGAGGTCTCCCCCGGGCAGCGGGCGGGAATCCGTCCAGCGGCGAGCCGTCTCGCCGAGGCTAGAGCTGACGAGATCGACGGCCTCCTCAGCAAGCACTCGATACGTGGTGATCTTTCCACCAAACACGCTCAACAGCGGTGCGGGTGCCTTTTCGAGTTCCAGTGCATAGTCTCTCGTCACCGCCCGAGCATCGGCCGACTCATCTTCGAGCAAGGGACGTACGCCAGACCAACTCGACAAGACGTCGCTCGGAGTGAGCGTGGTTTTGAAATATCGATTGCTCTGAGCGCAGAGGTAAGCCGTCTCCTCCGGATCGATGGCGACCACTCGCGGATCGCCGTGATACTCGATATCCGTCGTGCCGATCATCGTGAAATCACGTTCATACGGAATGGCAAAAACGATGCGTCGATCCGCCGCTTGCAGAATATAGGCGTAGGGATGATCGAAGAGTTTGCGAACGACGATATGGCTGCCTTTGATCAATCTCAGCCCGTGCTTTGATCGACCCGGCGTTGCGGCATCATGAAAGCCCGCGGCCCAGGGGCCTGTCGCATTGACGACGGCTCGCGCGCGGACGACATGCTCTTTACCTGCCTCATCGCGCAGCGATGCGGTCCAGAATGCCTGTTCGGCACTGCCGGTGGTCGCGGTCGGCGTGATCTTGATGCAGCGGGTGCGCGTGAGAACCGTCGCCCCGTGCTCCTGTGCATCGAGCGCGTTGAGCACGACGAGTCGTGCATCGTCGACCCATCCGTCTGAATATTCGAATCCTCGATCGAATCCGTCACGAAGCGGGATGCCTGAGGGATGGCGGCGCAGATCGATCCCGCGCGATCCTTCGAGTTTCCGGCGGCGCGCCAGATGATCGTACAGAAACAGCCCGATCCTGATCATCCAGGCGGGGCGCAAGGATGGCTCATGAGGCATCACGAAGCGCAGCGGGCTGATGATATGTGGTGCGATACCGAGGAGTACTTCGCGCTCGATCAGTGCCTTGCGCACGAGCCCGAATTCCATGAACTCGAGATAGCGTAGTCCGCCATGGATCAGTTTCGTGCTGGCCGAGGACGTGTGCGAGGCGAGATCATCTTGTTCGACTAGCATGACGCGAAGACCGCGTCCGCCGGCATCACGAGCGATGCCGGCGCCATTGACGCCGCCACCGACGACAAGCAAATCAAAGATATTGGAGTACGTAACTGCGGTCATCGTCCGCCGCTGCGAGTCAGGTGAGCAAGAACTGTTCTCGCTGTGACCTCGCTGACGCGGACATTAGATTCTTCGGTGACGCCTGCGATGTGCGGAGTCAAAATCAAGTTGGGTACATCGGCAAAAAGCGTCCCAGCAGCGACATCGAGTGGTTCGGTTTCGAATACATCGAGTGCTGCGCCGCCCAGTTGCCCCGAGCGCAGCGCATCGACGACTGCCGCCTCGTCGATGACTCCGCCTCGCGCGGCATTGATGATGACACTCCCGCGTTTCATGGCGGCGATCTGCGACGGGCCGATCATCCGCTTCGTCGATGCGATGAGAGGCACGTGCAGACTGATGACATCGCTGCGAGCGATGAGCTCGTCGAGGGAGGCGCTGCTGGCCAATTGCCAGGCGGCATGGTCTTTCGGAAGTAGTGGATCAAAGGCCAGGACATTCATGCCGAGGGCGCGAGCACGAGAGGCGGTCTCTCGAGCAATACCGCCGAGGCCGATCAGACCCAATGTTTTTCCTTGAACCTCGCGACCGATGGTCGACATGCGAGGCCACTTTCCGGAAGCCACCTCATCGCTTGCGAACCACGCCCTGCGCAACAAGACCAGCATTGCCGTGATGACGTATTCGGCGACCGATACGTCGTTGGCGCCCGTCGCTGGATAGACCGCGATGCCGCGAGTCTTGCAGGCTTCGACATCGATATTGTCGAGACCGACACCGAGCCGACCGACGACCTCGAGTTTTTCAGCCGCCTCGAGCAGGGCGCCACGTACCTGGGTGCGGTTACGAACGATGAGTGCCCGGGCGTCTTTGACGAGACGCGCCAGATTGTCTGGCTGATCGACGAGTTTGGGGTCATACATCACATCGCGACCAGCCAACACGCTCGAGATCGCTGCCTCGTCCATGAATTCGGTGATCACGATTTCGGCCATCTCACTCTCTCCCAGACGGATGTAGTGCGTGTATTTCGTTGTACAGCGCGTTGCTCACGGTGATGCCCTCGCGCTTGGCCTTCGCGCGCGCATCGAGTCGGCGCGAACCCGGCAAGCGGACCTCTGGCTCCGACTCGAGCGCAGTGATGAGGGTTTGCATGCGATCGGCGAACGCGTTGCCGGAAGCCGGGCCTGGATTGATTGCGACGAACAAGTGACCCATGTCCGGCGGGCGGCCCTCCGCGTCGAAGAACGACGACGCTTCCCAACCGAAAGCACCGGCCGTCAATGCCGCACCCAAAATCTCGACCATGAGTGCGAGCGCACCGCCTTTCGCGCCGCCAATCGGAGATAGCGTGCCCGCGAGCGCGGCGGTGGGGTCAGTCGTCGATTGACCGTTGGCATCCACGGCCCAGCCTTCGGGAATGGATTTTCCCGCTTTTTGAGCCGCGACGATCTTGCCTCGCGCCGCAACCGACAATGCGAGATCGATGACGAGTGGCGCTCGTGCGCCGGGAAGCGGCGCCGCGAAGGCGAGCGGATTGGTGCCGAGCATCGCGCGTTTTCCACCATGAAACGCCATAGCTTTCGGCGTATTGCCGAACACGAGGGCGATCAAGCCGGCTTCAGCCAAACGTTCTGCATGCGCACCGACTTGGCCAAAATGATGAGAGTGATGAATGGCGGCCAGCGCAATGCCCTGATCTTTGGCAATCGACTTCAAAGTTTCGAGTGCAAGATCGATGGCGGGATAAGCGAAGCCGAGCCCCGCATCGACGCGTACGACCCCTGGTGCGGCGCGAGTCAGCGTCGGGACCGCTTGCCCGTTGACCTTTCCGGAGCGTGCCTGCAGCGCGTAGGCGGGAACACGACTCAGTCCGTGCGCAGCTTGTCCATCAGCTTCGGCTGCAACGAGTGCCCGCGCTGTGGCTCGCGCACCTAAGTCGGAAGTGCGGTTGGCACGTAATGCCTCTGCAGCCAGTGATTCGGCTTCCGCCAGCGTCAGGCGGATCGATGCGTCCACGATGATCTCCCCAAGGCGGAGTGGTTGCGCGGCGCCGGGCGCCGCGACCACTCAGGCGCTACGGTAAAGTTTGGTCATGACGAACTCGACGTGGCCGAGCGCCTCGGCGGCGGTGAGCCGGCCGTTCGCCGTGTGAGCGATGCAGTCGATGAGTGCATCCCCTGCCTGGTCGATCGTCATTTCGCGTCTGACGACACCTGAGACATCGACATCGATGTGTTCAGGCATGAGTCGAACGGTACGCGGATTACCCGTCACTTTGATGACCGGCATGATCGGATTTCCGATCACGTTGCCTTGCCCGGTCGGGAAGATATGGATGACGTAGCCCGCCGCAGCTTGGAGTGTGCAGCACTCGGCGGCTGCCGATGAGGTATCCATGAAGTAGAGGCCAGGTCCGCGAGCCGGAGCTTCGGCGGGCTCAAGCACGTCGATGAACTTGACCTTCTTGCCGATTTTTTCGAGGTTACCCAAGGCTTTTTCTTCGATGGTGGTGAGGCCACCGGCGATGTTGCCCTTGGTGGGCTGACTCTCGGACAAGTCGGACGTCTTGTGTGCTTCGATGACATCGTCCTGATAGGACTGCCAGGTCTTCATGAACTTGTCGCGAATCTCCGGCGACACCGCACGAGCCGCCGCAAGATGTTCGGCGCCCGTCAGTTCGGACGTTTCGCCGAAGCAGCCATAAAGCCCGGCGGGAACGAGTTTGTCGTACATGTTGCCGACGGTTGGGCATGAGGCGAGACCCGTGGTGGTGTCACTCTCGCCGCACTTCGCAGCGACCCACAGTTCACTGATGTCGCATTCGACGCGCACCTGACCCGAGGTCGCGTGCACGAATTCTTTGGCTTTGCGCGATGCGGCAGCGATGGTGGCGATGTCTCCGTTGCCTTCGATCCAGAACCCCGCGACCGGCTTGCCGGTCTTGGCAATTCCTTCGACGATGCGCTGCGTCCAGCCTGGCTCGATGCCGATGACGATGCAGGCGGCGACGTTCGGATTTGCGCCCGTGCCGATCATGGTGCGGAAGTGCAATTCGAGATCTTCGCCGAACTGCAGGCGACCATAAGCATGGGGCAGGGCGATGGTGCCCTTGATGTTGTTCGCGACGGCTTCGCAGGCCGCATTCGAAATGTCGTCGACGGGAAGAATAGCGACGTAATTGCGCACGCCGACTCGACCGTTCTCGCGACGATAGGCCCAGATTTTTCGGTTGGTGTTGCTCATCGGTGGGTTCCTACCAGCGCTTGGTCTTGAGGTTATGGACATGAACGTGCTCGCCACGCGCGATGGGCGCAACGACTTTGCCGATGTCCTGGCCGTACTTGATGACGGTGTCGCCGACTTTCAGGTCGACCAGCGCGACTTTGTGCCCGATCGGCACGTCATGTTTCGACGTGAGGCGGAAATCGGAGTTGTCCTCCGTGATGACGCAAAGCATGTCGGTGCCGGCTTTCAGTCCCTCGATCACGACAACGCCCACGTTGTCCTGGTGATCGTGCACGAGCAGTTGTGGAACGCTCACTCATGTACTCCTGAGATATCTTGAGATGCGCTTGCGGCTGCAAGTCTTATATAAGATACTAAATGCATGACCCCTGTGTCCACAAGCGGCGCGATCCCTTCGGCTTCTTCTGGCGATCTCTCGTCAAAGATGGACAGCCCCCAGTACCGCCCTCTTTATAGTCAGGTCTACGAGACCCTCGTTCGACGCATCGCAGACGGCGAGTGGAAGCCAGGCCAAGTATTGCCGAGCGAGCAGGCCCTGGCGATGCAGCTTGGCGTCAGCCAAGGAACCGTTCGCAAAGCCCTCGATGCGCTCGCCCTCGACAAAGTCATCGATCGACGTCAAGGCAAAGGCACTTATGTCGCGGAGCTCACGCAGGAGCGCTCGCTATTCCGGTTTTTCAGGTTGACGCGTCCCGACGGACAGCGCGCTGTGCCGACGAGCGGCGACGAATCGGTCAAGCGACGACGAATCCGACCCCCTGAAGCCAAAGCGCTCGAGCTGCCCGACACGGCAGACGTCTTCGAGATCATCCGAACGCGATTCGTCGATGAGCGACCGGTTGCGATCGAGCGCATCATCTTGCCCGAGGCTTTTTTCCCGGGACTCGATCAGCATTCTCCGCTCCCGAACGCGTTGTACGCGCTTTATCAGCGCGAATATCGCATCAACATCGTTTCAGCCAACGAAAAGCTCAAGGCGGATGTGGCGCGCCGCGACGATACTCGTCGACTCGGAGTCGAGTTGGGCGCGCCGCTCTTGCAGGTCGAACGGGTCGCGTTGGCGGTGGACGGCCGCCGCGTGGAGTGGCGTCTCAGCCGTTGTGATACGAGCACGCTTTCTTACGACGTCACCTTCACATGAAGCGGGCGCTGTGCGTCGGCCACGCGGTGCAGGACTTCGTCTTCAGCACCCCGCAAATCCCGCAACGTGCCGAAAAGCATCGCGCAACGGGTTTCTCGATCGTCGGCGGTGGCCCCGCTGCTACGGCCGCGGTGGCGATCAGCAAACTTGGCGGTCACGCGCAGTTGGTGGCGCGCGTCGGTGATGACGTCATCGCCGATGCGATCCAACGTGAGCTCGAAGGTTATGGAGTCGATTGCCGTCATCTAAATCGGTTTCCAGGATTCCAGTCCTCTGTCTCGGCGGTTTTCGTCGACGCCCGCGGCGAGCGACTGATCGTCAATCACACCGACGCTTCACTGCCAACCGACCCATCGTGGCTCGAATCATCGGTCTCGCTCGAGGGTGTCGACGTCGTACTCGCCGATACACGATGGCCGGAGGGCGCGATCGTCATGCTCAAACGCGCCCGCGAGGCCGGGTTGCCCGCCGTACTCGATGCCGATGTGCCCGTGCCGAAAACGATACCTTTGCTCCAATCCGCCACCCACGTCGCGTTCTCCATGGCGGGACTCAAAGATTACGCAGAGTGCTCTGATGAAATGCCGGATATCGAGCAGGCGTTACGGCAAACGGCGATTCGCCTGAAGGCCTGGTGTTGCGTCACGATGGGCGGGGACGGAGTACTCATCGCCGATGGGCGCGATCATCAGCACAACCTTACAGCCCGAACTATCCCGGCGTTTCCGGTCAAACCTGTCGATACATTGGGTGCCGGCGATGTCTGGCACGGCGCGTTCGCTCTGGCGCTCGCCGAGGGAGCGGACGAGATTGCTGCGGTCAAGGCGGCCTCCGCCGCTGCGGCCATCAAGGTGACTCGACCCGGCGGTCGCGCCGGCGCGCCGACCCGAGTTGAACGAGATTCTTTGTTGGAGTCCACATGATTCTTTCGGCTGGAAAATACTGGGGTATGCGCCGAATGGCCGATGCCCAGGGACGATTCAAGATGACGGCGGTCGATCAGCGTCCCCCGATCAAAAACCCGATCAAGGCCAAGCGTGGCACGACAGAGGCGCCTTGGGAGGACGTCGCAGGATTCAAAGAAATGCTGATCGAAGAGCTGCAGGGCGAATCCTCCGCCATGTTGCTCGATCCGCATTTTGCCTATCCCCGCGGTGTCACGAAGCTACTCGCGTCGCGAGGCCTGATCGTCACGCTGGAAGACTCCATATTCCGCGAGACACCTTCCGGACGTCTCTCATCCGAAATCGACGACTGGTCGGTGGAAAAGATCAAGCGTATCGGCGGCGATGCCGTCAAAGTATTAACCTGGTATCGGCCTGATGCCGATGCGGCGGTGTGCCGTGCGCAGCAGGACTTCACGCAGCGCATCGGCGATGCGTGTCGCAAGTACGACATACCCTTCGTGTTCGAGCTGCTCGTTTATCCGTTGCCGAGCGATACCGAGCAAACTCGCGATTACGTCGAGATGAAGAGCAAACATCCGCAGTTGGTACTCGATAGCGTTCGCACTTTTGCCGATCCGAAATTCGGTGTTGACCTCTTCAAGCTCGAAAGCCCTCTCGCGGCTTCAGATGTGCCAGGCGTCGGTGCGCTCGGTTGGGAGTCCGCCCAAAAGTGGTTCGATGCAATCGGTGCCGCAGCGGGACGACCCTGGGTCATGCTTTCGGCAGGCGCCGGCATGGATGAGTTCCGCCGAATCTTGACGCATGCGTATCGTGCGGGCGCATCGGGGTACCTGGCGGGTCGAGCGATTTGGTCGAAGGCTTTCACCCAGTTTCCCGATTGGGATGCTATTCGCGGCGGCTTGAGGGGAGAGGCCGTCGACTACATGCGCTCGCTCAACGCGCTCACCGACACGGACGCTGCGCCGTGGAATCGTCACCCGGTGTGCGGCGAGGCCGGCGCGCGAGTCGAGCCGGCGGATGCCAGTTTCAGACACGTCTATCCAGGATTCGGAGATTGAAGCCATGCTGACTTTTGGTGTCGCGGCGCTTGCGCGGCCGACGTTCGATGTGCCCTTTGCTGAAGAAACGAAGAACCGCGCGTTTGCGGCGCTCGAGGCTGCGGGTATCCGCACGGTCGGAACTCGCGAATTATTGTTCGATCGTGATGCAGCCGAGCGGGCGATTGCGAACATCGCTGCATCGGGGCCGATTGATCTACTCCTCATTTTGCAGGTGACGTTCACCGACGCCACGATGACGGTGAAGCTCGCCAAAGAAGCGACGACACCGCTTGCCATTTGGGCGCTGCCTGAGCCGCGCATCGGCGGACGGTTGCGCCTCAACGCTTACTGCGGGCTCAATCTCGCAGCGCATGCATTGGGTCGTGCCGGAGTCGCGCACGGTTCGTTGTATGCCGATCCGTCGGCGCCCGGCCTCGCAGAGAGCTTGCGCGCGCTTTCGCGATCGCATGCGCTACCGAAGAGCACCGCTGCCGATGCGAAACTCTCGGCTAGCGTTCGTGGCGAGGCAGAGCGTGCGGCAGACCGAGTGCTGGGCGCGCTCGCGGATTCGCGCATCACGGTGGTAGGAAAGCACCCCGACGGCTTCGACACCTGCGAGTTCGACCCAGATCTTCTGGCTCGCCTCGCCAACATCAAGGTAGATCACGTCACGCTCGGCAACCTATTCGATCGCGCTCGATCGACCGACGCCAATCGTGTGGCGGCGGTCAAAGATCGAGCCGAGGCGCAGGTCGCGGGCTTGGGGGAAGTGGACGCCGAGCAACTCGACCGTTCGTTCCGTGTGTTCTGTGCGCTTGAGGATGTGCAGCGAGACACCGGTGCGCGGGGTCTTGCAGTGCGCTGTTGGCCCGAGATGTTCACCGAGTACGGTTGTGCCGCGTGTGGACCGATGGCCATGATGAACCAGAAGAAGGTTCCCTCCGCCTGCGAGGCCGACGTCAACGGCTCGGTTACGCAGCTCATTCTGCAGGAACTCGCCGGCGAGCCCGCGTGGATGGCCGACTTGGTCGATATCACCTCCTCGGACGACACCGCCGTGTTGTGGCACTGCGGACTTGCGCCCATTTCCATGTGTGACCCCGAGGTCAAGCCCGAGGCGACGATCCACACCAACCGACGCATGCCATTGCTGCATCAGTTCCCGATCAAGCCAGGCCGAATCACGCTTGCACGTCTCTCGCGCTCGCGCAATTCATTGAAGCTCGTGCTGGCGGGTGCCGAAGTGATCCGGGCACCGATGGCATTTACCGGCTGTTCGGGCACAGTGCGTTTCGACAAGCCTGCGGAGGAGGTCAGTTCGCGCATTCTCGATGAAGCGCTCGAGCATCACTTTGCCTTGGCGTACGGTGATCATCGAGATGCCTTGCGCGCCTTGGCGCTTCGCTGGGGCATCCCTGTGCTGGAGCTGGCCTAAGCGCTTCTTTTCCGAGAGGTGTTCATGCAAACGGTTTTTGATCCCGTCGCGCCTCACTGGGGCCGAATGGCACCCGCGCGAATCGAGGGTGAGCCGACACTCTCGGCCAATGTACTGACTATTCCGACGTCTCTGGGCGTGTTGCGCATCACGCTGCATGAGGACGGCATGCGCTTGCGCAGCCAACAGGAAGTACGCGACTACGGCATTCTTTGTGGAGATGTTCGCCCGCTCCCGGCAGCACTGAGCCATCAGGGAGAAGGGGATACCAAGACCAGTCACCTCGAAGCTGTCACGCCGGATGGGTCGCGTCTCGTCGTCACGATCGGTCATGCGCCTTTCAGTTTTGCTTTTCACCGTGGCGAGCGATTTGTTCAAGGTTCACCGAGCGACGGGCACTTCGTGCGACGTTTCAGGTTGCCGCCGCTCGCGCGCCACGACGATCGCTGGTTGCTAACTTTGGAACTCGGGCCTTCGACACCCGTCTATGGTCTTGGCGAGAAGTCCGGACGGCTCGATAAGCGAGGGCAGTTGATTCGCTCCTACAACCGGGATGCTCTCGGTCTCAATGCAGAGTGGAGCTACAAGAACGCGCCGTTCGCCTGGAGCCCCGAAGGTTGGGGTGTTTTCGTGCATACGCCAGCGCCGGTGACGCACGGCGTGGGTTTCGGTCCGTGGTCGCAACGCGCGTACGTACTCGACATCGAAGATGCTGCGCTCGACGTATTTATCTTTTCGGGGGTCACGGGCGCAGACCAACTTGCGCAGTACACCTCGCTGACCGGTCGAGCGCCAGTACCGCCGGAATGGAGCCTCGGCGTCATTCTTTCCAAAGCGTATTACAAAGATTCCGAAGAGATCTTGTCGGTCGCGCGAGAGGTGCGTCGTCGTGGCATGCCTTGCGAGGTCATCACTTTCGATGGTCGCGCTTGGCAAGACACCGATACGCGGTTTGCCTTCGAGTGGTGTCCGAAGCGCTATGCCGATCCGAAACCGACCGTTGATGCATTGCGGGACATGGGTTTCCGGATCTGCGTGTGGGAGTACCCGCTGATTTCGGTGCGCAACCCGCTCTTCAAGACCCTGGCCGACAAAGGGTGGCTGATTCGAGATGCGCGCACCGGTGAGGCGTATCGATACGCCTGGGATCCTGAGCCTTTCGGTGCCGTGCTCACCCAACTTCCGGAGTCGGGACTGCTCGATTTCACTCACCCCGAGGCGTACGCGTGGTGGCGCGATCAGCATAAAGCGCTCTTCGATCTCGGCATCGACATGATCAAGGCCGACTTCGGCGAGCAAATCGAAGAGCACATGGTTGCGAGCGATGGCTCGCGAGGTGATGCGCTGCACAACATCTACGCATTGCTTTACAACCGCTGTGTCTACGAAGCGGCCGAGAGATATTCCCGAAATGGCCCGTTCCTGTTCAGTCGTGCCGGGTGGTCGAGTTCGCAGCGCTATCCCTCGCAGTGGGGTGGGGACCCTCAAGCCGACTGGGGTGGGCTTGCAGGCAATTTGCGCAGTGGCCTGTCCTGGGGTCTGACGGGCGCGCCCTTTTATGCCACTGACGTTGGGGGTTTCTACGGCGATCAGCGAGACCCGATCCTCTATGTGCGATGGCTGCAGGCAGCGGTTTTTTCGGCTCACCTCCGGCTGCACGGCATCGGCGCCCGCGAGCCTTGGAGTTACGGACCTGAAGCCGAGACACTCGCAAGAAACGCGCTCGATTTGCGTGAGCGCTTGCGCCCCTATCTCCAGACCGTCGTGGCTCAGGCCTCCATCACCGGTCTGCCGGTTCAGCGGCCGATGGTGCTGGCTTGTCCACAAGATAGGGTCGCTTGGGGCTTCGAGGATCAGTTTTTCTTCGGGGACGATATCTTGGTCGCGCCTTGCCTCAATCCGCAGGGACGCGTCTCGGTTTACCTGCCACAGGGTCGATGGGTCTGGCTCGATTCGGGCGAGGCCATTGTGGGCGGCCAAGTCCATGACCTCGTCCTGCCGCTTGCGCGTATCGCTGCATTCCGACGCGCTTAGTCCGCTGTCTTATATAAGGGTTGTATGACATAAAAATCTTTGTTAGCGTCATCATGACTGAACGCGCCGGGGCATCTGTGGCGCTAAAGCAACAACGAAGGGGACAACTCATGCTGAAGTCGAATAGCAAGAAGATCATCGCGAGAGCCGTGGCGGTCGCCACGTGTGCCGCTGTTTTTCCGTTGGCGTCACTGGCTCAGGACGAAGGTCGTCTCGATGAAATCGTCGTCACTGCGCAGAAGCGCGAGCAGCGACTTCAAGACGTGCCCATCGCGGTCTCGGTCGTGACTGGCGATCTCGCCGAATCTTCGGGCAACTTCAATATCGAAGCCCTGCGCACGCTTGTCCCTTCCTTGAATATCCGAAAGACCAACACCTCGCTGAACCAGTCGTTGTTCCTGCGTGGTGTCGGCACCATCAACTTCGCGATTGCCGCGCAGCCCAGCGTCGCAACTGTCCTCGATGGCGTCGTGCTCTCATCGGCCGGCGAGGCCTTCGGTGATCTCTACGACCTCGAGCGCATCGAAGTGCTGCGTGGCCCTCAGGGCACGCTGTTCGGCAAGAATGCTTCGGCCGGTGTCGTGAACATCGTCACCAAGCGTCCCGGAAAAACGATGGGCGGGTACCTCGACGTCAGTTGGTTCGAGGGCAATGAAATGCGGATCAAAGCCGCGTACGACTCGCCCATCAGCGACTCCATTCGTTCGCGTACTGTGATCATGCGTAGCGAGTTCGATGGCTACATCGACAACGTCACCTCGACAGCCGCTCGCGGCGACCTAAACGGTTACAAGCGCCAAGGCGTTCGCACCGTTTGGGAGTTCGATGGCGATAACAGCAACTGGGTTTTCTCGGGTGACTTCCGCAGCTCCGATGACAACTGCTGCGTCGAGGTCATTGGCACCGCTCCGACCGGCGCTACTGCGCTCGCGTATGGCACCTTGTATAGCGGTGTGACGTTTGCCGGCGACGAGACTCGCCAGGTCAAGCAAGATCTGCAAATGCGTTCGACCGAAGAGGCTTGGGGCATGTCGCTCTCCGGCGACATCGATGTCGGGTCGGGCACGATCACGACGATCACGGCCTATCGAACCTGGGATGCCACCGAGTTCCGCGAAGGCGACTGGATCGACACACCAGCACCTTATGTCGGCAACGGCTTCGCGCAGCTGCACGACTACGGTCCGCAGACGACCAAAACCTTCTCTCAAGAAATGCGTTACGCCTCGAAGGGCGGCGAGACCGTCGACTATGTCCTCGGCATGTATTTCTCGAAGACGGACTCCGAGCGTTTCTTCCAGCGCAATATCTTCAATTGCACCGCGAGTACGCTCGCTGTCGATTCCACCGGTCAGCGTCCCTGCCGCTCGGGCTCCTCGACCTACGTGAGCACGTTCTCCAACGCAAAATTCGGAGCGGATTTCAAAAATCTGGCTGTTTTCGCTGACGGGACGTTCAACGCCTCCGATCGCCTGCGTCTGATTGGTGGTGTCCGATGGACCTCGGACGAACTCAGCTATTTCCACAATCGCACGCCTACGACGTTCTCCGGGCAGCCTGGTATACGTACAGACCGTTCGGATTTCACAGGCAGAAACTCCTCGGATAACGCGTCGGGTCGCGCGGGATTGCAATACGACGTCTCCGACGATGTCATGGTGTACGCGTCTTACGCGCGTGGCTACAAGGGCCCGGCATACAACGTGTTCTTCAACATGACGGTGAACAACACGCCGCTCATCGAAGCCGAAACCGCCAACTCCTATGAAGCAGGCATCAAGAGCACGCTGTTCGATGGACGCGTACTCGTCAACGCCGCGATCTACGATGCGAAGTACGATGACTTCCAAGCCAACAACTTCACGTTCTTGAACGGCACGCTCATCACGACGCTGACGAATGCCGGTGAAGTCTCCTCGAGCGGTTGGGAAGTGGACATCCAAGCGCGTCCGAACAGCATGCTGACGCTCGGCGCCGGCATCGCTTACAACGACGCGAAGGTCGACAATTTCTTCACACCGCCCGGTTCGACCCCTTCGGTTCGTTCGGGAACCAAGCTGCCGCTTGCTCCGGAGTGGAAGGCCTCGCTCGTGGGTGAGCTCAACATCCCGATGGGCACGTTCACGCTCACCCCGAATGTGGTTTGGGCGTATCAAGACGATAGCTTCTCGGATCTCAACGAGCCCACTGCGCTGAAGATTCCGTCGTACAGTACCGTCGACGTCTCGATCGCACTCACCGATGCTGACGATCGCTTCCGGATCGCTCTGATCGGTCGCAACATGACGGATGAGGCTTACACCGTGCTCAAGACGAGTGGCGGCCCGGGTGGTGCGGTGCGTTTGCAGATTCCGCGCGATGCTGATCGTTACTTTGGTCTTCAGGCGCGCTACAACTTCGGGACCAAATAAGATCCTGAGGTCGTGTTGAAGATCATCGACCTCGCGCTGCGAGGTCTCGAAAAACTGAACGCCCCCATCGCAAGATGGGGGCTTTCTTTTTCTGCGATCTTGCTTGGGTTGATGCTGTTCGTCGCGCTCGCTCAAATTCTTTCGCGGGCGATCTTCAACCATACGCTCGACTGGGCCGAGGAGGCCGCGCGGATGGCGCTCGTGTGGTCTGCCTTGCTTGCTGCGCCGATGGGCTACCGAGCTGCCGGGCATGTCGCCATCACGGCTTTCATAGAAGGGCTGCCTCCCAAGGCGCTGCAGCTCACTGGCGTCATCGTGAACCTTCTCGTCGGCTGGATCTGCGTGATGTTCCTTTTGGAGAGCGTCGATTTCGTCGCGCGAGGATCGACGATCTTGTCGACCGGGCTCGGTATCCCGATGTCGTATGTCTACCTCATCGTGCCGGTCGCGCTGAGTGCGTTGCTACTCGTCTCGATCGAAGCGACGCTGCGTTTGGGCCGGGCGCTCATGATTGGAAAAACGGATGACTTACTGGTCGGTGTCGTTCCCATGATGCAGAAAGACGGCGAGGGCTAGACCATGTCCGCCGCGTTTTTCTGGTTTCTCGTGCTACTCATGGCATTTGGCACTCCGGTCGTCTTCGCCTTGCTGCTCGGCCCGGGGCTGAGTCTTTTGATCGATGGTGAGACGCAGTACTTTCCCGCGCTGCTGGCTCGGTTCTACAACGGTATCGATAGCTTCCCGCTGCTCGCCGTTCCGTTCTTCATCCTTGCTGGCGAGATCATGAACGCCGGTGGAATCACCTCATCGATCGTGCGCTTTGCGCAGTCCCTCGTCGGTCATGTGCGAGGTGGGCTTGCCCAGGTTAACGTCCTGTCTTCGATGATTTTCGCAGGGATCTCGGGCTCCGCCGTGGCGGACGCGTCGGCGATCGGCAAGATGATGATTCCGGCGATGGAGCGTGAGGGCTATCCGCGCCGCTTCGCCGCCGCGGTCACCGCGGCTGCGGCGGTGGTCGGTCCCATCATTCCGCCCTCGGGAATCATGGTGCTGTACGGTTTCGTGATGAATGTGTCCGTCGGCGCGTTGTTCGCCGCCGGCGTGGTCCCCGGCATCTTGATAGGGCTCGCGCTCATGGGGACCATCAGGTTGCTGGCCAAGCGCTACAACCTCCCGCTTGCCCGGCCACGAGCCAGTTGGACGGAGCGGGGCGCGGCATTCAAAAGCGCTTGGCTCGCCATGCTGCTGCCGGTCGTTTTGCTTGGCGGGATGTTGAGCGGCATTTTCACGGCGACCGAAGCGGCCTGTGTAGCCGTCGCCTATGCGCTTTTCGTCACGATCTTCGTGACGCGAAACGTCGGCAAGTCGGAGCTTGCCGCGATCTTCAAAGCGACCGCGCTGCAATCGGGCGTGATTCTGCTGCTGGTGGGTGCCGCCGTGACGCTCGGCTGGCTCGTTACCGTATCGGGGCTTGCCAAAGAAATCGCCGATGCGATGCTGATGATCACCGATGACGTGTATTTGCTGATGTTTTTGCTGAATCTTCTTTTGTTCGTCGTCGGTATGTTTCTCGATGCCGGTCCTGCCATCCTGATCCTGGGTCCCGTGCTCTCGCCGGTGTTCATCGGTCTGGGTGTCGATCCGGTGCATTTCGCGCTCATTATGTGCGTGAACCTGACGATTGGTCTTGCCACCCCTCCAATGGGGTTGCTGCTCTTCGTGACGGCGTCGGTGGCGAAAGAGAAAGTCGAAAATATCGTGAGAGCGCTCATCCCGTTCCTGGCGGTCGAGGTTCTGGTGATTTTCTTGATCACCTACTTCCCGTCACTCGTACTGACGCTGCCACGCATGCTCGATCTGATGTGAGCGATCGACCATGACATCAAACTTGAGAAATATTTTGCTGTTGTTGATCACCATTGGATGCGTGATCGGGATTTTCAATTCCAGAGCCGAGCAGGCGGAGTTCACCATTCGGGTCGCCTTCCTCGCATCTCAGGATGACGAAGACTATATCGGTGCCGTGGCATTCAGGGAGTCACTCAAGCGACAACTCGGAAATCGGGTCGAGGTGCAGATCTATCCTTCAGGACAATTTTGTGGGAACGAACGCGAGTGCATGGAGGCGCTGCAAAGCGGAATCCTCGAGGTGCACCAAACCACCATAGGCGGTCTCGCGGGGCTTTATGGCCCGGCGCAGGTGCTCGATCTGCCTTATCTATTTGCCAATGACGAAATCGCGGAATGCGTGATGGATGGCCCTGTGCCGAAAGCGATGGGTGAGGCGATCATGAAGGATGGGTTAGGCCTGCGCCTGATGGCGGTGGGCAACACGGGGGGATGGCGCAGTTTCGCAATGACCGATCGACGTATTCAGTCGGCGAACGATCTCGCGGGTCTGCGTATCCGCACGTTACCGTCGGCGCTCGAACAGGAGATGGTTCGAGAGCTTGGCGGCAGTCCCATGGCCTTGCCTTTCTCCGAAATCTATTCGGCGCTCGGTGCCGGGATGCTTGCGGGGACCAAGAACAGCATCCAGGACGTGATGGGCATGAAGTTCGACGACCATATCAAGCATGTGTTCGTTGATCGTCACAGCTACATGTCGGCGATTTGGTGGTATTCGGCGAAAGCGTGGGAGCGCCTGCCGCCCGACGTTCAGGCCGCAGTCACGATCGCTTATGGAGAACTCGCCGTAGCGACGCGGCAAGCCGCCAAAGATCGTGAGCGCCCGGCAATCGAAAAATTCGTTACAGGCGGCGGTACCATCGATTACGCCACCGACGCTCAGCGCGCCGAGTTCCGCGCTGCGACGGCGCCGCTACGCGATTGGTATCGAGATAAATATCCGGGTGATTGGCTCGATCGGGTCGATCGTGCCGTCTATGAGTGTGAATCCGAGTCCAAGTCCAAGTAGGAGTTTGTTCGTGAAAGTGCTCTTCGTCGATGCTGGGAATTATTGCCGGTCACCCGCTGCCGAGATCGTCGCGAAGACGATCGCTGCCCGAGGCGGAACAGCGGGTTGGCAATTCAGCTCCGCGGGACTGAAGGACAAGCATGTCGGCGATACCGCAGACCCCAGATCAGTCGAAGCCTGTGCGGTTCGAGGTTACGACCTGTCCGCGTTCAGATGTCGCGAGATCACTGACGACGATTACCGAGTACACGATGTGATCTTGGCGATGGATCGTGACAACGCCTCGCAGCTCGAGTCTCGCCGACCTGCTGGCAACTCCACGCCCATCAGTCTTTTCCTGGGAGATCGCGAAGTCCCTGATCCGTACTACGGGGAGTCGGACGGATTTTCTTTGATGATGACGCAGATCGAGGAGGGCGTCCGAACGCTCCTCTCGGGAGATCAAGACTAGAAACTCCCAAAATAGAATCATTTCCCGGGGGTGACGGGGCGGAATATCGATGTAACTCTTTCGGTAATCCGCGAAGACGGTTACTAATCTTTCCGTGACACCCTCAGAAAACCCAGCCGATTGGTCTGATTTGCAGCGGCTGCTCGAGGCTGGGCTGAAGTTGCCTTTGGACGAGCGGCCGGCCTGGCTGGCGGGACTTCCGCCACAACACGATTTGTTCCGCGAGCCGTTGCGACGACTGCTCGAGGTCCAGGCGGGGATACAAACACGTCCCTTCATCGACGCGTTTACGAACGGTATCGAGTGTCTCACGCCGCCGGCCACCGTCATTGTCGGCGATGTGGTCGGTCCGTATCGGCTACTGCAACAGCTCGGCGACGGCGGCATGGGATCCGTTTGGCTCGCTGAGCGAGCCGACGGCACTCTCAAACGCCGCGTTGCCCTGAAGCTGCCGCGGATGGTGTGGGCGCGCGACCTTTCGGCGCGTATGGCTCGAGAGCGTGACATCCTCGGCTCCCTCGAGCATCCGAACATCGCTCGCCTGTACGACGCCGGAGTTGACCAGTTTGGCAGGCCGTTCCTTGCACTCGAGAACGTAGAGGGTGAGCGGATCGACCAGTATTGCGATGACCAGAAACTTTCGGTCGACTCTCGGATTCGCCTTTTTCTTCAAGTGCTCGATGCGGTGGATTACGCCCACGTCAATCTTGTCCTGCACCGAGACCTCAAACCTGGCAACGTGCTCGTCAACCAGCGTGGTGAAGTTCGTCTGCTCGACTTCGGTATCGCCAAGCTCATGGGCGAGGATGAGAGTCCGCTCCCGGTCGATCAAAACTCCCGTACGTTGGCGAGAGCAATGACGCCGCGCTATGCGAGCCCGGAGCAGGTGCAGCATCTGCGTCTTACGCTCGCCTCCGACGTCTACTCCCTCGGCGTGATGCTTTACGAGTTACTGGTAGGGAGCTCACCGCTCATCACCCAGAAAGGGTCGCGAGCCGAAATCGAAACCGCGATTCTCGAGGGCTACCTCAAAACGCCAAGTCGTGCCCGCATCGATGAGTCGATCGCGGTAAAGCGCTCGACCACCCCTTCGCGACTGTCGCGCTCCCTCCGTGGGGATCTCGACGCCGTACTCCTGAAGGCGCTTGCCCGAAATGTGGCCGATCGTTACCCGTCGGTCGACGCATTCAGGGCTGATCTGATTCGCTGGTTGGACGAACGTCCAGTGTTGGCGAAGCCGCCCTCCAGGATCTCCGCTATCCGCAAGTTCGTGGTGCGCAATGCAGTCGCGGTTTCGATCGGCAGCGTCGCAACGTGTGCGGTGATCGCTGCAACCGTCATCGCGATATTTCAGGCACAGGAGGCTCGACTCGAATCGCGTCGCGCCACTGCAACCCGCGACTTCCTAATCGGATTATTCGAGAACGCTAATCCCGAGCTGCATGGGGGAAGGGATGTTTCAGTAAGGCAAATTTTGCTCATCGGCAGCGACGGGTTATCTAAAGGTCTTGAAAAAGACCCGGAAACTGCTGCCGAGATTGCCTTAGCGATAGGAAACGTCTGGGCCCAACTGGGCGATTACGACGAGCAGATGAAACTAGCCTCGCGCCGCTCACAAATTCTGTCAAAGCAGGGCGATTTCGCCCTATATGCTTCCGCCCTGTTGGCCGAAGCGCAAGTCGCAAGCCGCTTTGATGATCTTCCATCTGTGCTTAATGTGCTTGAGCGGTTGAAAACACCGGAGTCCGTGGCGTCGCTGCCGGCATCACTACAATCCGATTATCACTGGCTACGGGCGTGGGTTGCTCAGTCTTTCGGGAGATTCGATGAATCAGAAAAGTCATTTGCAGTTGCTCAGAATTACGCGCGACGCGCAAAAGACTTAGCTCGTGAGATCAGCGCTCTGTACGGGCGAACCTCCGTAAAACTCGCTAACGGCGATTGGGCGCAGGCGATGATATTTTTTAAAGAGGCGATCCAAATACTTGATAGTGGGGAAATTTCGGATGGTGAAAGCATTAGGCGTTCCTTGGAGTTACACGGCGCGCTCTTTGATGCCGGTGCTTATGAGGCTGGATGGCCGACACTGAAGAAGCTCTTGAAGATGGTCGAAACAACCCTTGGGGGAGTTTCCCGGATCACCTCTGACGTCTACATACTCGGTGTGAACTGGGCAATAAGAGTTGACGAGTTAGATGTTGCAAGGGAGTTATTGGTCGCTCTACAAAAATACGACTTCAATAAAGATTCGATAAAATCTACTGCATTCAAGCCAGAGTTTATTTTGGCAAACGCAAGATTTGCGCTTGCAAATGGTGATCCGTCGGCCGCGATAAAATTGATTTCGCAGGCAAAAAAGAATAGCGAGTATAAAAACTACTTCTTTTCTTTGGATCTCATACTGGTAGAGGCTTTGATACGGTCTGGCAAACCGAGAGAGGCGATCGAATTTCTGTCAAGCGAGAGCTGGCAATCGGCCGCTTATGCTCACCACCATGCAAGCGTCGAAGAAAGAATTTTTTTCTTTCTTTTTAGAGGGGTGGCTCTTGAGAGTGTTGGTGACAGCCGGTCCGCGTTTGTATCTCTCGGGGAGGCGCTTCGTTTATCGAATGATCGCTTTAAAGAGTGGCATCCGATTACTGCATCGATATTCTATGCGAGGCTCCTGAGTAGGTTTAATTCAAGCCCAGAGGATTCGGGGGAAACATTCGTTGTTCAAGATGCAGATCGTGCGATAGCAGTGTTGAGAGCTGCGTATCCAGATGAGAGTCGGATAGTTATTGCAGCATCTGAGCTTTATGGGGAAATTCTTAAGAAAAAGCAAAAGCCCGACAGAAAAATTCTTATGCGTGTCAGAGCCGAGGCGCCATTTCTTTGAAATAAAGCAAGAAATAGATATATCGAGATAGTAGGCTACGCCCTATTGTTGCTGGCCGTTTGAATTACTACTACCGACAGCGGAGGCAACTAATGAAATTAAGTCACACTGGGCTGAGCGCTAAGGTGCTCTTTATTATTTTCGCGGCGTCAATGGCAGCTTTTTCCTCTAAACCGGCCGCTGCCGGCTCTTTTATAGAGATCGAGGGCCGATTCATAACGATAATGGGGCGGACTTTTTGCTGGTTAAATTGCGATGAGGTGAGGATTCCGCCGCCCATCGTTCGACAGCCCGCCATTATTAGGCCAACCCCTCTCTAGCCACCCATGCCATGAGCTATCCTCCACCCGTCATCGAACGGGTGGAGGATCTTCGAATGGGTTCAGGTGCGGCGCCGGCAATATCGAATCACGTGCTGGACATAATTCTCGGTCGTAGCTCAACCAAGAAGTTTGCTGATACTCCGGTAACGCGTGAGCAGTTGGACGTTCTTCTCTCTGCGGCCGTTCGCGCGCCCGATCACGGGCTGCTGGCGCCGTGGCGCTTCACGGTGGTTGAGGGCGGGAGTCGCGCGGTGCTCGGCAACGCCATGGCTGCTGGGCTACGCGAAATATCACCGGATGCCGACTCTGAAACGCTTGAGCGCGAGGCCTCCAAAGCCTGGAGGTCGCCAACGTTATTGGTGGTGTCGGCTGTGGCGCGATCGCACCCGAAGGTGCCGGAGATCGAGCAGTGGGTTGCCGTCGGGGCGGCCATTCAGAACTTGTGGATTGCGGCCGAATCCTTGGGCTTGGGAGCCGCGTGGAAAACGGGCTCACACGCCTACAGTCCGGTGGTCAAGCGAGCATTGGGTCTCGATGACAGCGAGAACATCATCGGCTTCATTCACCTGGGAACGCCGTTGAGCAAGGGTCCCGTGCGCCCAGCGGACTTCGCGAGCCGCACTCGCTGGCTATAACGCGAAACGCTATTCGATCGGTGTAGCACTCAAAATGATGCCGTTCTCATCGGCATAAATCCATTCGCCCGGGGAGATCGTCACGCCGGCGAACGAGACGATGACATCGCGTTCGCCCGTTCCCTCTTTGCGAGGGGGAGTGGGGCAAATGGCGAGAGCGCGCACTGCAAGCGGCATGGACTTCAGAAACTCGACGTCTCTCACGGCCCCATTGATCAGAACTCCAGCCCAACCGTGTTTGATCAGTATGGAGCCGAGGTTATCGCCGAAGAGTGCGCGCTCTAGAGAGCCGCCGCCGTCAACCACCATGACTCGACCCTCACCCGGTGTGCTTAAGGTCGCCTTCAGGAGAGCGTTATCTTCCCGGCAGCGGATCGTGGTGACCGGACCGTGAAAACTGGTAATCGCTCCGTAATCCCGAAACAATGGCTGCAATACCCGGATGCGGGTGCCATAGTCGTCTGCGAGATCACAAATGCTTCGGGGCATACTTGTTACCGTGAGTCCATGATTGATGAGTCAACGCATTATGCCCGAGCGTAGCCTCCGTCAGACGGCTTCGGCCGACAACCCTGAAAATCACTTCGTCGACACGGGTCTAGTGCTTCGGGCTGCGCGGTTCGCAGCCTGGAAGCACCGCGATCAGCGTCGAAAGGGTCGCGGGGCTTTGCCGTACATCAACCACCCGCTCGATCTGGCACACGTACTCTGGTTCGAAGGCGGCGTGACGGATCCGGTCACTCTAGCGGCAGCGCTCCTGCACGATACGCTCGAGGATACACAAACGACGTTGCAGGAACTTCAAGGCGAATTCGGAGAGAGGGTTGCTGCAATCGTCATGGAGGTCACGGACGAACCGACTATCAATTGGCGCGCGAGAAAGAAACTCCAAGTTTCGCGTGCTCGCCTTGCATCGCAGGAAGCGAAACAGGTCAAGCTTGCGGACAAAATCTGCAACCTTCGCAGCATGGTTTCGAGCCCGCCGAACGGGTGGGCCGTCGAGCGCCAGCGTGCCTATTTCGACTGGTCGAAGGAGGTGGTCGATCAACTACGGGGCGCTAATCCCGAGCTTGAACAGCGCTTCGACCAGATATGGAAACGCCGACCGTGAGGCCGGCGTTCTGAGGCAAGCCTGCGGCGAGTCGATCAGGCGGCGTAACGCTTCGCCATGTCTTCGAGCGGGACTACCCTGATTTTCGACGCTTTGCCTGCGCAGCCGAAGGCTTCGTACCGCGCAATGCAAATCTCGCGAGCGGCCAGCATGGCCTCCTTCATGTATTTTCGCGGATCGAATTCGGCCGGATCTTTGTTCATGGCGCGTCGAATCGCACCGGTCATCGCCAGTCGAATATCGGTGTCGATATTGATCTTGCGAACCCCATGCTTGATCCCCTCGAGAATTTCCTCAACGGGCACCCCGTAGGTCTCGCGAAGTTTTCCGCCGTTCTCGCGGATGATCTGCAGCCACTCCTGCGGCACGGAGGACGACCCGTGCATCACGAGGTGAGTGTTCGGGATCTTTGCATTGATCTCGCGGATGCGCTCGATGGCGAGGATGTCCCCGGTCGGTTTGCGCGAGAACTTATAGGCGCCATGCGATGTGCCGATGGCAATGGCCAAAGCATCGACGCCGGTCTTGGCCACGAAGTCGGCGGCCTGATCCGGGTCGGTCAGAAGCTGATCATGCGAGAGATGCCCCTCGGCACCGTGCCCGTCCTCCTCGCCGGCTTTTCCGGACTCGAGGGAGCCGAGGCAGCCGAGCTCGCCTTCGACCGATACGCCGACCGCATGAGCGATACGCACGACGTGTCGAGTGACGTCGATGTTGTAGTCGTACGGTGCCGGGGTCTTGCCGTCTTCTTTGAGTGACCCGTCCATCATGACGCTCGAGAAACCCGAACGAATGGATTGGACGCACACCGAGGGGCTCGCCCCGTGATCCTGATGCATCACGATGGGAATGTGGGGATAGCTCTCGATAGCTGCCTCGATGAGGTGCCGCAGAAACGGCTCGCCGGCGTATTTCCGCGCACCAGCCGACGCCTGCATGATCACCGGGCTATCGGTTTTATCCGCAGCCTGCATGATCGCCTGGACCTGCTCGAGGTTGTTGACGTTGAAGGCCGGAACGCCGTAACCATGCTCGGCGGCGTGGTCGAGCAGCTGTCGCATCGAGATCAGAGCCATGGGGCGATCCTCTTAACGAATTTATTGATGTCCCTATTCTATCGAAAAGTGCGATCCGCCGAAGTACGCCGGAACTCAGTCCTCGATCAGGAAGCTTCGAAGCTGCTCTGAGCGACTGGGATGTCTCAGTTTACGGAGCGCCTTGGCTTCGATCTGACGGATGCGCTCGCGTGTGACATCGAACTGCTTGCCGACCTCCTCGAGGGTATGGTCGGTGTTGAGGTCAATTCCGAAGCGCATTCGCAGTACCTTGGCCTCTCGGGGAGTCAGTTGGGAGAGCACGGCATGGGTCGTCTCCCGCAGCGACTCTGCGGTTGCCTGGTCGATGGGCGAGGCGACCGAGGTGTCTTCAATGAAATCACCGAGGTGTGAATCCTCGTCGTCTCCGATGGGCGTCTCCATGGAGATCGGCTCTTTGGCGATCTTGAGCACCTTGCGGACCTTGTCCTCGGGCATCTCCATGCGAACAGCAAGCTCTTCGGGCGTGGGCTCGCGGCCCATCTCCTGAAGCATCTGCCGTGAAATGCGGTTGAGCTTGTTGATGGTCTCGATCATGTGGACCGGAATGCGGATGGTTCGCGCCTGGTCGGCGATCGAGCGCGTGATGGCCTGACGAATCCACCATGTGGCATAGGTCGAGAACTTGTACCCGCGACGGTACTCGAATTTGTCGACCGCCTTCATCAGGCCGATATTGCCTTCCTGAATGAGGTCGAGGAACTGGAGACCACGGTTCGTGTACTTCTTGGCGATGGAGATCACGAGGCGAAGGTTGGCCTCGACCATCTCTTTCTTGGCTCTGCGAGCCTTGGCCTCGCCAATGGAAACTTCGCGATTGATTTCCTTGATTTCGATGATCGAAAGATGCCGGATTTTCTCGATCTCGCGCAGCACGTTCTGCTTCGCGCGGATGTCATCGGCGAATCGGGCGAGCGGTGCCGACCACTTCTTGCCGGCCTTGATGTGTTTGGCGGCCCAACGATCATTGGTCTCGTTGCGCGGGAACGACCCGATGAATTCTTTGCGAGGCATGCCGGCGTCTCGCACGGCGATGACCATGATCTCTTTTTCCAGCTGACGAATTTCATTGATGTGGGAGCGTAGATGGTCGATCAGCGCCTCGAACATGCGAGGCGACAGTTTGAGCTCCATGAACTCGGCAGCCAGCTTCTTCCGAATTTTTTGAGTCTTGGGATCTTCGGTGCCGACTTTGGCCATTGAGTTGAGCATCTGCCCATGCAGCTTGATCATCGAGGCGAAGCGAGCGGCGGTCTCGACCGGATCAGGTCCGGTATCGACGGCTTCTTCGCTGTCGTCACTGTCTTCCGACTCGGTTTCTTCGGCAACGGGCGCGGAGGCATCGACCTTCGTGGGATTTTGCGGCTGCGCGATTACGTCTGGTGCATTCGGATCGATGAAGCCCACCAGAATATCGGCGAGGCGTCCTGTGCCGCCCTTGACGTTCTCGTAAACCTTGAAGATGAAGTCGAACGTCGGTGGGTAGATTGCGAGTTGTCCGCGTACCGAGTTGAGGCCTTCCTCGATGCGCTTGGCGATGCTGATTTCGCCTTCGCGGGTGAGCAGCTCGACCGTACCCATTTCGCGCATGTACATGCGCACGGGATCGGTAGTGCGACCCAGCTCTGCATCGAGTGCCGCGAGTGCCGCAGCGGCCTCTTCGATGGCCTCTTCGTCAGAGGACGCATTGGTTTCAGGCGCCAGCAGCGACTCGCTCTCCGGTGCTTTTTCATAGACCGGAATGCCCATGTCGTTGATCGTGTTGACGATCTCTTCGATCTGTTCGGGATCAACGATTTCGGAAGGCAGGTAGTCGTTCACCTGCGAGTAGGTGAGATAGCTCTGCTCTTTGCCGAGCGCGATGAGTTGCTTGAGCTGCGACTGGCGCTCTTCGGGGAGCGCGAGCGGTCGCCGCTCGGGAAAATTCAGCACCTTGCTGCCTTCATTCGCGGCAGCCTTGGCGGCCTTGGATGACGAACCCTTGGGCTTGCTCTCGCTAACCTTGGACTCCGAGGCGGGCGCTTGCGTGGCCGGTTTAACGGCGGCCTTGATCGCGGGGCCGGCTTTGGCGACCGGCGCGGCCTTGTCAGGAGTCGCAGCTTTCGCAGGCGCTGTGGCCTTTGCAGACGCCGCGGCCTTTGCGGGCGCTGCGGCTTTAGCCGGCGCTGCTGCCTTGGCGGGCGCAACCGTCTTGGCGGGGGCCGCGCCCTTGGCCGAAGACGTGTCTTTCATCGTCGGGGCGGCGGGCTTGGCTGTCGAAACGCCTTTGGAGGCGGGTTTCGGTGTGGCAGGCGCCGCCGCAGCCTTCGCTGGAGCTTTCGGCGCGAGCTTCGCGGCAGGCGTCGGTTTGGCGGACGCGGCCGGTTTGGCAGGGGCCTTGACGACCGGCTTGGCGGCCTTCGGCAGCGGTTTGGCGGATTTTGCAGCCGGTTTTACAACTGGTTTCGCAGCAGCCGGGCGCACGGGTTTCTTGCCAGGGGAAGCCTTGGGTTTCTTGCTCATTTGGATGCCTGCCGGGTCGAGGCCCGGGCCTTGGAAGCGAACCGGCAACTATACGGGAAAGAGGGGGTCTAGGCCAGATTCCGGGGCCTAAAATAGCGCAATCCGTAGGGTGCCTAACTGCGAGTTCGACCGGCCATCAGTTGCTGGAGTTCCGTGCGTTCCGTTGGCGACAAACCCGCTGATTTTTCGCGGTCCAACAAACTATCGAGCCGCCGCCGCCGTTGCTCGTCCCGCATTCGTGCAAGCGCGTTGCGCACCTCCTGCACGGCCGCCTCGTCGGTCGGCATGAGTGATTCCGCGACCGCGAGCCGGGACAGGCGCTCCGCCTCGGGACGATCACGCCACCTCTCCAAAAGCTGACCGGTATTGGCGCAGGGGTTTTCGCGAAGATCGGACACGAGCTCGCGCAGGATGTCAGAGCCCTTTTCATCGAGGCTCGAGAGGATATCGAGATCAGGCTGGGTGAGTCGCGTGGCGACCTTCGGGTGATGGACGAGGGTGAGTACCGCCTGCCGCATCAGGCCTCCGCGGCCTGCACTGCGCGACGAGGGTCGGGAACCCGACGAATCTCGGTCGTTCGAGCGACGGTTTCCGTTGAAGCCGGCTTCACTGCCGCCCCCGCCGCCACCCGCCCACAATTCGCGGAGGCGTGTCGCGGGGAGTCGGATCGCCTCGGCAAGGCGCTCCACCAGCAATTCGCGGTATATCCCCTCCGGCACTTTGGCGACGAGCGGGCGAGCCATTTCGGCGAACCGGGCGCGCCCGTCGGCGTGGGCGAGATCGACCTCGGACGACAGCTGTTGAACCAGATACTCGGAAAGCGGCAGGGCTTGGTCGAGCCGCGCCTCGAAAGCTTCGCGACCTTCCTCGCCTACCAGGGTGTCCGGGTCGTGTCCGTCGGGCAAGAACAAGAACTTCAACTGCCGACCCTCGCGCACCTCGGGTAACGCGTTGTTGAGCGCGCGCCAGGCGGCGGCGCGTCCCGCTCGATCGCCGTCGAACGCGAATACCACTTCGCTCACCAGCCGGAACAATCGTTTGAGGTGCTCCGGTGTCGTCGCCGTCCCGAGCGTGGCGACGGCGTAATGAATTCCGGCCTGATGCAGTCTGACCACATCCATGTATCCCTCGACCACCATCAGGCGATGGAGGGGTGTCCGAGCCTGACGAACTTCGTAGAGGCCGTAGAGTTCGCGGCCTTTGTGAAAAAGTGTCGTCTCCGGAGAGTTCAAATATTTGGGTTCCCCTTGATCGATGATTCGTCCGCCGAAGGCGATCACGCGTCCTCGCGCATCGCGGATGGGGAACATGATGCGGTCGCGGAATCGATCGTAGTGACGCTCGCCGTCGCGGCCGGCACCACCATCGCGCTCGATGATGAGGCCGCAAGCGAGCAAAGCCTCACGTCCTTTTGTATCTTTAGAGAAACGATCAAGGACTTCATTCCACGAATTGGCTGAATATCCGATACCAAATCGCTGGATGATCTCCGCGCTCAGGCCGCGATTCGCAAGGTACTTGGACGCGCGTGAATCAGCCTTGAGTTTGGCGGCCCAATGTTTGGCGACTTCGGCCATGAGCCCCGCGAGATCGGCCTGGTCTCGACTCCGATCATCGTTGGGACGGGCCTCACGAGGGATCTCGGCACCAAGTCGCGAGGCCAATTCTTCGACGGCTTCGACGAAGCCCAGTCGATCGTAATTCATCAAAAAGCCGAGCACGGTGCCGTGGGCGCCACAGCCGAAGCAGTGATAGAACTGTTTATCCGGACTGACCCAGAACGAGGGCGTTTTTTCGTCGTGAAAGGGGCAGCAGGCGCGAAATTCTTTGCCGGCTTTTTTCAGCGGAACGCGCGCACCGATGAGCTCGACGATGTCGGTACGTCCGACGATATCGTCAATGAAACTCTGTGGGATTAGCCCGCCGCTGCGCCCGCTCATGGGCAAATAGTAAGCGGTCGGTTCAGCCGGCGCTGAGCTTTGCCTTGATGAGGGCGCTGACGACGCCCATGTCCGCCTGGCCTGCGGCGCGAGATTTGACGAGCGCCATAACCTTGCCCATGTCCTTGACGGTGGCGGCGCCGGTCTCGGCGATGGCCGCCGCGACGAGCGCGTCGACCTCGGCCTGGGACAGCTGGGCTGGCAGATAAGCCGACAACTGTTTGGCCTCGGCGGCTTCTTTCTCGGCCAGATCGGTACGTCCGCCCGCTTCGAACTGGGCGATGGCCTCTTTGCGCTGCTTGATCATTTTCTCGATGACCGACAGCACTTGGGCGTCGTCGAGCGTGATCCGCTCGTCGACCTCACGCTGCTTGATGGCAGCCTGAAGCATGCGAATGACGCCCAAACGCTCCTTCTCCGCGGAGCGCATGGCGTCCTTCATGTCTTGCGTGATGCGCTCCTTGAGCGACATCGGCGTTTATCGCGCGCGAGAAATGCTGGTGCGCGGCGAGGAGCGCTTCTGATGGCGCTTCACGGCGGCAGCTTTCTTGCGCTTACGCTCCTGAGTCGGCTTCTCGTAAAATTCGCGGCGGCGAAGCTCGGTGAGGACACCGGCCTTCTCGCAGGCGCGCTTGAAGCGACGCAGGGCAGCGTCGAAATACTCATTTTCTCGAACACGAACGCTCGGCATCTCGACCTCAACCCCTTGATAAGTAAGGAATTCCTAAAGCGCCCTGCGGAAACAGGGGCGGCGATTCTAATGATCCTCGGAGCAAAAGGCAAAATCATCGGTAGTCCATGCGCATCCTAGCCATCGAATCTTCCTGTGACGAATCCGCTGCCGCCGTTTTTGACGGAGAGGGTGGTTTGCTCGCGCACGAGGTGTTTTCGCAGATCGATTTACACCAGATTTACGGTGGTGTGGTGCCAGAACTTGCCTCTCGAGACCATGTCCAGCGTCTGCTCCCCATGGTCGATCGGGTTCTCGCGCGGGCGAGCGGCGATGGCAAGCCGATCGAAGGCGTCGCCTACACGGCCGGCCCCGGTCTGATCGGGGCTTTGCTGACCGGGGCGGCGCTCGCGCGCTCTTTGGCGCACGCATGGGCGGTACCGTCGCTGGGCGTTCATCACCTCGAGGGGCATTTGCTCGCGCCGCTGCTCGAACCGGTCCCGCCCGAATATCCCCACGTCGCCTTGCTCGTGTCGGGGGGTCATACGATGCTCATCGAATGCGCCGGGATCGGCCGGTACACCTTGCTCGGTGAAACGCGGGACGACGCGGCGGGTGAAGCTTTCGACAAGAGCGCAAAACTGCTGGGACTGCCTTATCCCGGTGGGCCGCATCTGGCGCGCCTCGCCGAGACGGGCCGACCTTCACGTCATGTGTTTCCTCGGCCCATGCTCGATCGGCCGGGACTCGAGTTCAGTTTCTCGGGACTGAAGACCGCCGTGCTTCACGCCGTTCGCGCGCTGCCCGACGCGAGCGATCAGGATCGCGCGGATATCGCACTCGCGTTGCAAGATGCCGTCGTCGATACGCTCGTCGCCAAAAGTCTGAGGGCCGTCGCCCACACCGGACTCGATACCCTCGTGGTGTCGGGCGGTGTGAGCGCGAATCGTTCTCTGCGATCTCGACTCGACTCCGCCGCCGCGAAGCAAGGTGTTCGCGTGTACTATCCGCGGCTCGAGTTTTGTACCGATAACGCCGCGATGATTGCCGTAGCCGGTCATGCACGCCTTGCGGCGGGCGAGCGGGACGCGATCGGAATTCGGGCGCGTGCTCAATGGCCGCTCGACAGTTTGCATCCGCCCGGAAATCTTTGAGGAGTTTTTCATACCGTGACGACTCGTGCCGCTGACAAAATTTTTCTGAGAGGTCTCGAGGTCGAGTGCATCATCGGCTTCATCGATTGGGAGCGCCGCGTGAAGCAGCGTATCCAGATCGATCTCGAGTTGCCGGTCGACTGCACGCGCGCGGCGCGTTCCGACGACGTTGTCGACACTCTCGACTACAAGAGCGTGGCAAAGCGCGTGATCGCATTCGTCGAGGCTTCGGAGTTCATGCTCGTCGAGACGATGGCTCATCGCATGGCGATGTTGATTCTCGAAGAGTTCGGCATCGAGTGGGTTCGAATCTCCATCAACAAACCGGGCGCCATTCGCGGCTCGCGCGATGTGGGCGTCGCCATCGAACGCAATCGCGCCGATCTTGCCGCGTCAAAATAATTTTCCCTCATGACACGGGTATTCGTGGCGGCGGGAAGCAACGTCGATGCCGGACGAAATCTTCGTCTGGCATCCGATGAGCTGGTCAAAGAATTCGGTCAAGTCGATTTTTCACCTGCCTACCAGAATGTCGCTGCAGGCTTCGAGGGCGACGATTTCATCAACTTCGTGGCGGCGTTCGATACCGATTTGTCGGTGCGCGAGGTCGTTGCCGAGTTGCAGCGCATCGAGGCGATGTGCGGCCGAGAGCGCAACGCACCGAAGTGGGCGCCTAGAAGCATGGATCTCGATATTTTGCTGTTCGGAGACATGGTGTGCGACGAGCCTGGGCTCGTGCTGCCGCGTCCCGATCTCTTGCGTAGAGCGTACATGCTCGGACCGATGGCGGACGTCGGCGGCGAAGTGATCCACCCGCTCGAGCGTCGAACGATTTCCGAGTTGTGGGAAAAATTTGATCGTGACGCGCATCCGCTCACGAAGATCGAGTTGTCACTCGGCGCTCGATGAATTCACCAAGCGACGCTGCGACCTCCATCGACCGGCATCACCTGCCCGGTGATGAAAGGGGCGTCCGCTGCAAAGAAAAGAGCGGTGCGAGCGATATCGAGTGCCGAGCCGCTTCTTTTGAGAAGAGTTCGTCCGACGATTTTTTGTTGAAGCTCTGCGTCGGCGACACCGTCTGCAGGCCACATCACGGGGCCCGGAGCAATCGCGTTGACGCGAATCTGCGGGCCGAGCTCTCTGGCGAGCGAGCGCGTCAGCATGATGAGACCCGCTTTGGCCACGCCGTAGACCGGATAGCGCCGCAGTGGACGCATCCCATGAATGTCGACGATGTTGAGTATGAGGCCGTTGGAGAGTCGCAACGCGGGCGCGGCAGCCTGCGACAAAAACAACGGCGCCTTCAGGTTGGTGCCGAGCAGGTCGTCCCAATGCGCTTCGGTGATTTCGCCGACTGGTGTCGGATAAAACGTGGACGCATTGTTGACCAGGATATCGAGTCTGCCGAATCGCTCTTGCGCGAACTGCGGGAGCTTTCCGAGATGAGCGGTATCGAGAAGGTCTGCAGCCACGCATGCCGCGCTGTTCGCGCGTTTGGAGTTGAGCTCGGCGACGAGCGATTCGGCTTCTTTGGACGAGCGCTGGTAATGCACCACGATCATGGCGCCCGCGCCGTGAAAGACTCGTGCCATTTCTGCGCCGACGCGACGGGCTCCTCCCGTGATCAGCGCTACCTTGCCAGCGAGTGGTTGGTCCGATCGAACGGGATTCGAGGAATTCGGGTCGCTCATGGGGTCCGATTATGACCCGGCTTGGCCCAGTCTCAACGTCGAAAGTCGGTCAAAACGGTCTCCCGAAGCCGTCGCCGGACGCGCTGGAACACTCGGAACGCTTGCGAAGTCTCATTGCCCATCGAATCGGGGCTGCGGGGGATTGGATTTCGTTTGCCGAGTACATGCAGCTCGCGCTCTATGCTCCCGGCTTGGGTTATTACAGCGCCGGGGCGGCAAAGTTCGGCAGCGAAGGCGACTTCGTCACCGCGCCGCTCATATCGCCACTCTTCTCGAGCACTTGTGCGCGACGGATATCGAGCTGGTTGAGCTACACCGGGACCGACTCGGTACTCGAGTTCGGGCCCGGGACGGGCCGATTCGCGGCTGATGCGTTGAAGGTGCTCTGCGGAGAGGGATCTCCCTTTCGCCGCTACGTCTTGCTCGAGGTGAGTGGTGACTTGCGCGCGAAGCAGGCCGAGCACTTGCAAGCGGCGACGAACGTCGAGTGGATCAATGAATTACCGCGTCGATTTCAGGGCGTGGTGTTCGCGAACGAGGTGCTCGACGCCTTGCCTTGCGAGCGGTTCGTGATTCGCGATCAAAAGTGGTGGCGGGTCGGGGTCGGCCTCGGCGCCTCGGGATTCGAATGGCGAGTCAGGCCGTCTGATGGGGCCGCTCCCGGCGATGCAGAATTCGCCGAACAGGCCGCGGAGCGCGCCAAAGATTTACTGAAACACGGCGAGACGCTACCTGAGGGCTATTGCGGCGAGTGGCATCCGTGGCTCGACGGTTGGCTCAATTCTTTGTCAGCAGCCATGGACCGGGGCATCGTGCTGCTCGCCGATTACGGATTACCAAGGCGCCAATTGCTGCATCCCGACCGAATGCAGGGCAGTCTGCGCTGTCACTATCGACACTACGCCCACGGCGATCCTTTTGCTTATCCGGGGCTCTGCGACATCACCGCGTGGGTGGATTTCTCTGCGGTGGCAGAGTCCGCCTGTCGAGCGGGTTTCGAAGTGGCTGGCTTCACGACTCAAACTGCATTTCTGATGGGCGCGGGTATCGAGCAGGAACTGCAGGCGATGGCGGCAGACCTCGATCCCTCCAACCCCGAATACCTCTCGCTCGCCCGCGGTGCTCGGACGCTTCTGTTGCCCGGAGAGATGGGCGAGTCGGTGAAGTTCATGATGCTCACGAAAAATATCGATGAGAGTGAGCTATCCGGTGAACCCTCATTCGCCTTGAGAGACATGCGCGATTCGCTTTAATGCGGCAAGGCGCTTGCTGCGCAGTCGTTCGCCGATCGCAGCGCCGTCGAGTCCCGTACGTTCCGATTCAGAAAGCGAGATGGCGCGTGCAATCTCGAGAGCCTGCTCTACTCGGGCGCGCTGAGGATAAGGCTTTTCGGCAAAACCCAAACGACCGCGCGCATCGCATTCACAGGCTTCGAGGAATTCTGTGAAGCGCGCGGGTCGTCTGAACGCGTCGCAATGCTCGAGCAGTTCGAGAAGTGTGCTGGGGCGCAGTTCGAGTCCGCGATGCACATGCGTGTGAAAGCGGCTCGCGAGCAAGCCTAGCTCGCGGTGTTCCTGCGGTATTTTCAGGCGAGCGCACAGCGCTTCGATGGCCGGCAGACCGAGCGTCTCGTGGGCATGGTGTTTCGGCCATTCGGATCGCGGCGTGAGGGCTTTGCCGAGATCGTGCACGAGCACGGCGAAGCGTACGGCTTGAGAGGCGCCGCGGGACGCCGCCACTTGAAGCGCAAGCAGGGTGTGTTCGCCGGTATCGACTTCCGGATGCCACTCGGGTCGTTGAGGGACGCCAAAGAGCGCGTCGAGCTCCGGCAAGATCACTCGCAGCGCGCCCGTCTCGCGTAGCAATTCGAGGGCTGCGCGCGGCGTCGATTCATCGAGTGCACGCGCGAGTTCGCGCCAGACGCGCTCGGGGACCAGCGCATCGGCTTCGCCCGATTCGACCATGCGCCTGATGAGCGTCGATGTTTCCGGTGCGACGGAGAAACCGAGCGACGCGAATCGCGCGATGAATCGGGCGACGCGCAAAATGCGGACGGGGTCTTCCGCAAAGGCGGGTGACACGTGACGCAGTACGCGCTTTTCAAGATCTTTTCGACCGCCGAACGGGTCGATGATATTGCCCGATGAATCTCGTGCCATCGCATTGACGGTGAGATCGCGTCGCGCGAGATCTTGTTCCAGGGTGACCGAAGGCGAGAACTCGGTGGTGAAACCGCGGTATCCCGGTGCAACCTTGCGCTCGAGTCTTGCGAGTGCATATTCCTCACGCGTGTCGGGATGCAAATAGACCGGAAAGTCTTTGCCCACTGACTGATAGCCACGCGACTCGAGCTCCGCGGGGGTTGCGCCGACGACAACCCAGTCGCGCTCGCCCACGGGACGACCGAGCAGTTCATCGCGGACGGCGCCGCCTACGAGGTAGATATCCACGCGCAGATGTTAGCGCGACGGACGGATATACGTGGGCGCGATGCTAAGCAGTGGGGTGGGCGTGATCCCGAGTCGGGCGAACCCGTTTTCCCGGCAGACGTTATCGACGGTCAAGGACAGGAAGTTGTCGGTCGAGAAGGGCTTGCCGGGCACGAAGTCCATGATCAGGGCCTGAAGCCGACCGACGGCATCGGGCAGGGCGACGACCTGTGCCCCGGTGCCCGCGAGCGAGCCGGTGAAGCGCACCAGATCTGCGAGCGTCATGACCTCCGGCCCACAAAGATCGTAGGACTGCCGGCTCGTAGGACCACCGAACAATGCCGCTTCGAAAGCCGAGACCACATCGTCGATCCAGACGGGAGAAAACTTCGCATCGGCGCGAGCGAGCGGCATGATCCCGCCACTGAGGCGCAAGAGCCCGGCGAAGCGATTGAGGAGCGAGTCGCCGCGACCAAAGATTACCGAGGGACGGAAGATCGTCCAATCGAGGGACTGTGGTGCCGAGCGAACATGTCGTTCGGCAACCCCTTTCGAGCGCAAGTAGTGACTGGGCCCGCTCTCGAGTGCACCGAGTGCGCTCATGTGCAGATAACGCGATACGCCCGTCTCGACGCAGGCCGCGACGGTTTTCCGGGTCAGTTCGGCGTGCGCGATCTCGAATCCATGACCCGAACGACCTTTTTCATTGAGGATGCCGACGAGGTTGATCACCACCTCACTGCCGGTCACCACCGCCCGAAGTTCTTCGGGATCGTGAACATCCGCTCGGATGCGCTCCACGTTGGGGAGGACGGCAAGATGTCGTGCGGCTTGAGGGTTGCGCGAAGGCAAGCGGATTCGATGACCGGCCGCGGCAAGGCGTGCGACCAGCGCGCTACCGACGAAGCCGGTGCCGCCAAGCACCGCAATCTCGAGTGCGCGCATGATCAGCGCAGCAGGATGATGGCTGTTTCGCCACCACGCCTGATTTGCAGGACGATCGTCGAGCCGCCGCGATTCGCCGATGCGCGCCACGCTGAGCTGAGGTCGGCACCATTCGAAACGCGAACACCGTTTGCGGCAACGATGACGTCGTTCGCGCGTAGCCCGGCCGCAGCCGCCGGACTGCCGGGCGCGACAGTCCGAACGAGCACGCCGCCCGACGGCGCATCTTCGAGTTGTGCACCCTCGAATGCGCGGTGTTGCGTCCCTTCCGGAAGGTCGCGCGCGTCGCTCGTTTCACCGTTTGCTTGCGCAGCCGGGTCCGCCACTTCAGCAGTGAATTTGCGCGCTTGTCCGTCGCGCAGCAAAGCGATCTCTACTTTTTCGCCGACGCGCAGCAAGCCGATGGCATTGCGAAATTCGGCTGCAGATTTGACGTTGCGTCCGTTGAGAGCGGTGACGATGTCACCCGCGCGTAGTCCCGCGCGAGCGGCAGCCGAGTCTTTCGTGACCTGAGTGATCAGAGCGCCGCCCGTATTTTTGAGCGCAAGAGCTTCGGCGACGTCGGGCGTGACGGGTGCGATGGTGACGCCGAGTTGACCTCGCTTCACGGATCCGAACTTGATGAGCTGATCGGTGATGCTGCGCGCCATGTTTACCGGGATCGCAAATCCGATACCGATGTTGCCGCCGCTGCCCGAGAGAATCATGTTGTTGATGCCGACGAGCTCGCCGCGCAGATTGACGAGAGCGCCACCCGAGTTGCCGGGATTGATGGAGGCATCGGTTTGGATGAGGCTTTCGAAGCCGTCCGGGTTCATGCCAGACCGACCGAGCGCACTGACGATGCCGTACGAGACGGATTGCTGCAGTCCAAAAGGATTGCCGATCGCCGCGACATAGTCGCCTGGTTCGAGTTGATCGGAGTCGCCAAGATCAATCTGCGAGAGGCTTTGAGCTTTGATCTGGATGACGGCAATGTCGGTGCGCGGATCACTGCCGATCACCTTCGCAGGGAACTGCCGCTGATCGGAAAGCGTCACGGTGATTTCGCGCGCATTCTCGACGACGTGAGCGTTGGTGATGATATGACCCTGTTTGGCATCGATGATCACGCCCGAGCCCGCGGATTGAAAGGGGCGCTCCCGAGCACCCGCATCAGGCGGGACGTTGAAAAAACGGCGGAAAAACGGGTCGTCGAACAAGGGATTGCGGCCCTGTTCACGCACGGCACCTCGAATGCCGATGCTCACCACGGCGGGCGAGACGCGTTTGATCATCGGTGCGAGCGAGGGCATCGGCGCGACCGTTCTGCCGTTGGCAGCCTGCGCATCCGCGGCCTGCGCCAAGGCACGAGACGGCAACGCTGCAGTCAGAGCGGCGGCGACCCACATACCGAGCAGAAGAGCGATCCGGCGCATCACGCGACCTCGATCGAGAGGCGTCGCCGCCGTGTCTTGGCGTACTCGAACGTCGGGTTCGGGTGGGTCATGTCACGTCTCCGTCTGGAATTGGGCGTCGAATTGGGGATATGCGGATGTAGGGGGTAGTTTCAAGAGGATAACTTGTGGGTACTGCGCGAAAATGCGCGGCTACACAAGATGTTGTGATCCCCATTCGCTCCGGATGTTTCCTTCGTCTCCCATTGCGCAATAAATTTTCCGGCCTGAAATAACATAAGTATCTGATTTTATTAATTAAAATAAGCGTGCCTATTTTAAAATCAAAGTCTTGACGCTCCATGGGGGCATGCTTACTCTCTCCCCCCTCGACACTACATCTTGTGCGCTCCGATTGGGGTCAAGGGCAGTGTCCGGAGGTGGGGGAGTGGCCGTTTTTGCGCGGCTAGCCAATAAAGAAAACAAGGTCTGCGCAGGTCCCGTGGGCGGTCTTGTCGGATTTCATTGGTTTTCCCGTCTTTCTGTGGGCAACTTATTTGGAATTTGAGGGCCGGCTCAGGCATGAACAGCGTTGTGAAGCTCGAAACCAAGGACGTCGACACCATTCCGTTCCAGGAGGCGTCGATCGATATCTGGGACAAGAAATACCGCTTGGTATCCAAGAGCGGCGAGCCAGTCGACAGATCCATGGACGACACCTATCAGCGCGTCGCCCGTGCGCTCGCCGATGTCGAGGCGCCGGCAGAGCGGGAGCACTGGTACGAGCGTTTTCTTTGGGCGTTGCGCCGAGGGGCGATCCCGGCTGGCCGCATCACGTCCAATGCCGGTGCGCTCGAGCACAAGCCGGCGACGTCCACGATCAACTGCACGGTTTCAGGAACCATCCGCGACTCGATGGATGACATCCTCAACAAGGTCCACGAGGCGGGTCTCACTTTGAAGGCCGGATGCGGCATCGGGTACGAGTTCTCGACGCTTCGTCCTCGCGGTGCGTATGTGTCGGGTGCGGGCGCGTACACCTCGGGTCCGCTCTCGTTCATGGATATCTACGACAAGATGTGCTTCACCGTTTCGTCGGCCGGTGGTCGTCGTGGTGCGCAGATGGGCACCTTTGATGTCGGCCATCCCGATGCCATGGAGTTCATCCGTGCCAAGCGCGAGAACGGTCGTCTTCGGCAGTTCAATCTCTCGCTGCTCATCACCGATGAGTTCATGGCAGCGGTACGCGAAGATCGCGACTGGAAACTGGCTTTCCCGTTGCTGCGCAAGGAGTTCGAGGCCGAGAGGCCCGATCTCTCCGATGAGAGCAAGTACGTTTGGCGTGATTGGCCGTACTCCGAGAACTTCGTCGTCGGGGAAAGCGGTCTTGTCGCCTGCAAGATCTACAAGACGGTGCCGGCTCGCCGCATGTGGGACGTCATCATGTCGTCCACCTACGATTTCGCGGAACCCGGATTCATTCTCATCGACCGCGTCAATGAAATGAACAACAACTGGTGGTGCGAAAACATCCGCGCGACCAACCCCTGCGGCGAGCAGCCTCTGCCGCCCTATGGCTCCTGCTTGCTCGGTTCGGTCAACCTCACCCGTTTCGTGCGTAATGCGTTCACCGAACAGGCCGAGTTCGATTGGCAGGAGTACCGCGAGGTCGTCAAAGTATTCACTCGAATGCTCGACAACGTCGTCGAAGTGAATGGTCTCCCGCTCGAGGGTCAGCGCAACGAGATTCTTCGCAAGCGCCGTCACGGCATGGGCTTCCTGGGGCTCGGCAGCACGATGACTCTGCTGCGCATGAAATACGGTTCGCCGGAGTCCATCCAGTTTACCGAAGACGTTTCTCGCGAGATGGCGGTCGCCGGGTGGGAGGCTGCGCTCGAGCTTTCCCGTGAGAAGGGTCCTGCGCCGATTATGAACGAGGAGTTCACCGTCACCGGCGAAATGCTGCGCAAGCGCCCCGAGATGGCGCGTGATGGCTGGAAGGTCGGATCAAAGATTCCGGGTCGTGTCCTGCATGCGCGCTACAGCCGGTACATGCAGCGCGTCGGATCGGTCGCGCCAGCGCTCGTCGATCAGCTTGCGTTGGTCGGTGCCCGCTTTACTCACCACACCTCCATCGCTCCGACCGGAACCATCTCCTTGTCGCTTGCCAACAACGCGAGCAACGGCATCGAGCCGTCGTTCGCGCATCACTACTTCCGTAACGTGATCCGCGAAGGCAAGAAGTCCAAGGAAAAAGTCGACGTCTTCTCCTTCGAGCTTCTCGCGTATCGCGAGATCATCAACTCGAAGGCGATGCCGAACTCCACCAACCCGACCGAGAAGCTGCCGGAATATTTCACGACGGCCGACGACATCACGCCGACCGAGCACGTCGACATCCAGGCCGCGGCGCAGAAGTGGGTGGACTCATCCATTTCGAAAACCGCGAACGTACCGACCGATTTCAAGTACGAATCCTTCAAGGACATCTACCTTTACGCTCACGAGAAAGGGCTCAAGGGTTGCACCACCTTCCGCTTCAACCCTGAGGCTTTCCAGGGCGTGCTCGTGAAGGAAGAAGATCTCAAGAACACCACTTACGTGTTCACGCTCGAAGACGGCTCCGAGATCTCCGTGAAGGGTGACGAGGAAATCGAATACGACGGCGAAAAACATACCGCCGCCAATCTGTATGACGCCTTGAAAGAAGGCTACTACGGCAAGTTCTGAGGATCAGTTTGTCTATGGCCGCCATCAAGATCGATCGAAAGATCTCCAAATATCGTGTTCAAAAGCCGGGCGCAGAACCTGCGCCGGCGCCTGCCGTTGCCGAGCGGACGACGTCCCACGGGGGCAAAGTCGTTCGTCTGACCGAGGAAGTTCAGCGCCCCGAGGTGCTGATCGGCTCGACCTACAAGATCAAGACCCCAGTGTCCGATCACGCGATGTACGTCACGATCAACGACATCATCCTCAACGAGGGCACCGAGCACGAGCAGCGGCGTCCCTTCGAGGTCTTCATCAACTCGAAGAATCTCGACCACTACCAGTGGATCGTCGCGCTCACGCGGATCATCTCTGCGGTGTTCCGAAAAGGTGGCGACGTCACGTTCCTCGTCGAGGAACTCAAGGCGGTATTCGATCCGCGCGGCGGCTACTGGCAGCCGGGCGGGAAGTTCATGCCCTCCATCATCGCCGAACTTGGCTACGTCATCGAAAAGCACCTGCAGACCATCGGTCTCCTCGGGCGCACGGAACTCGATGAGCACCAGAAAAAGCTAGTCGAGGAGAAGAGGGCCGAGTTTGAGGCTCGCGGCAAGCAGACCGATGCTTTCGCGAAGTCGCATTTCCCAGAGGGTGCGCAGTTGTGCTCCAAGTGCAGCACGGCGGCCGTGGTCATGATGGACGGCTGCATGACCTGCCTCAATTGCGGCGATTCGAAGTGCGGGTGACGCCTTGCGGCGCCTGTCACGTCATCTAGCCACTTCTCTCATCCTCGCAGTCTTGGTGTCGCCCGCGCTTAGCGCGGGCCAGCCCTCGATCGTCCCGCCCGAGGGTTCGCAGCCTGTCGAGCCGATATCGCGCGAGATCCCGCGACCGGCCGAGCTTCAGCGCGACGTCGAGTTCTGGATTCGCGTTTACAGCGAAATCACTACGCTTCAGGGCTTCATGCATGACGAGCGCCATCTCGGCGTCGTGTACGAAACACTCGATCTCACCCTTGCGGGTCCGCCGGGTTCATCACAACGTCGCGAATTGATAAAACGATCGAGGGATCGCTGGACCGCTGCGCTCGATGCGGCGGTGCACGCGCTCGAAGCCGGGACGGCGGAGTCCGTCACGGGCGACGCGCGTCGAGTGCTGCAACTTTGGGGTAAAGATGCCACGGTAGCTCGACTGCGCGATGCGCGTGCCGAGGTTCGATTCCAGCTCGGACAGGCGGATCGATTCCGTGCCGGCATCGTGCGCTCGGGTACCTGGGAATCCCATATCGCACGAACTTTCAATTCTTTGGGCTTGCCGCCCGAGCTCGCAGCCTTGCCGCATGTCGAGTCATCCTTCACACCGAGTGCCTACTCGAAGGTGGGCGCATCGGGTCTCTGGCAGTTCATGCGTTCGACCGGGCGCCTCTACATGCGGGTGGATGACATCGTCGATGAACGACTCGACCCGTTTCGCTCCACCGAAGCCGCGGCACGCTTGCTGCTCAGCAACTACCGATTGCTCGGGAGTTGGCCTCTGGCCATTACGGCGTACAACCATGGGCCGGGTGGAATGCGGCGCGCCCGTCAGGTGATGGGTACAGACGACTTCGGCGTGATCGCTCGCAACTATCGCAGTCGTTCCTTTGGTTTTGCATCGCGAAATTTTTATCCATCTTTCCTGGCTGCGCTCACGATCGACCAGGATCCGCAGCGTTATTTCCCCGGTGTCACGCGAGCGCCGGAGCTGCAATTCCACGAAGTTGCCATGCCGGGATACGCCGATATCAAACGTCTCGAGAAGGCGCTTGAGGTGCCGGTGGCTCAGTTGCGCGAATTGAATCCGGCCTTGCGACCTGCAGTTTGGTCTGGAGAACGCCTTGTTCCCCGCGGATATCGATTGCGACTGCCCTCCGAGCGGACAATCTCTCCAGAGGAGTTCGTCGCTCGAGTCGGTGCCGATCAGATTTACCTCGCCCAGATCGGGCCGCGCGCGCACAAGGTTGGACGTGGCGAAACCCTTCACCAGATCGCGCGTCGGTATGGACTGAACGTTCGTCGTCTCGCAGAGCTCAACGGACTCGATCCGTCTGCCAAGCTCAAGCGCGGCAGAGTCCTGCAGTTACCGAGTGATCGTCCTTCGACGCTCGCTGAGCTTGCGGTCCAGACCGAGACACCGGCTGCGGGTGCCGGCCTCTAGGGTGCGACGCCCTCGCGACCTATAATGCGAGGCATGTGGCGCCTTGCCATCTTTTTCGCCCTCTCGTGCGGACTCATCGCTCCGAACGCGTCGAGTAGTATCGAGCAGTTGCCCAAGGCGACCGAAGTCGTGGTGCACAAATCGGCTCGGCGCCTCGAGCTTTGGCGAGGTCCGACCCTGATGCGCTCCTACAGAGTGTCGCTCGGGCTGCGGCCCGATGGGCACAAGCAGCGCGAAGGCGATTTTCGAACGCCTGAGGGGCGCTACCTGCTTGACGCCCGCAATCCCCGCAGCGATTTTTTCCTCTCGATTCGTGTGTCCTATCCCAATGAGCGTGATCGTGCGCGGGCTCGCAAGGCCGGCGTGCCGCCCGGTGGCCTGATCATGATCCACGGTTTGCCCAACGAACCGCGGTGGCCTCCGGAACACTACGCCCGGGAGGATTGGACCGACGGGTGTATCGCTCTCAACAATGCCGACATGATGGAAGTGTGGATGCTGGTATCGGATGGCACTCCGATCGACATCCGTCCTTAGATCCGGAGATCGCCGTGGAAACCAGCATCATCATTCCCGAAGTCGTCGATGCCCGCGTGGCCCCGCGTGGCGCACTCGAGAGTCTCTCGCAAGAAGAGATCGAAAAACTTCTCTCGACGGGGCAGGGCGGCTTGTATCCGCTCTTCCGTCAATGTGCGCTGGCCGTTCTGAACGCAGGTAGTGACACCGACGATGCCCGCGAGATCTTCGAGCGTTATCGCGACTTCGATATTCGCATCGTGCGGCATGCCTGGGGCGTGAAGCTCGAAATCAAGAACGCACCGGCGAAGGCCTTCGTCGACGGTCAGATGATCCGGGGCACCAAAGAACTCTTGTTCGCCGTGCTTCGTGACATCGTTTATACGGCCAACGAAATCGTCGACAGCGGGCGTTTCGATCTGAGTCGATCCCAGTCGATCACCAATGCGGTGTTTCATATCCTTCGAAACGCGCGATTGCTCGATCACCGGATCCGACCCAATTTAGTGGTGTGCTGGGGTGGTCACTCGATCAGCCGCGAGGAGTACGAGTACACCAAGCGCGTCGGGTACGAGCTTGGATTGCGCGGACTCGATGTCTGCACCGGTTGCGGCCCGGGCGCCATGAAAGGCCCGATGAAGGGCGCGACGATCGGCCACTCGAAGCAGCGAATCAGCTCCGGGCGTTACGTGGGCTTGACGGAGCCCGGCATCATCGCAGCCGAGCCGCCGAATCCGATCGTCAACAACCTCGTGATCATGCCCGATATCGAAAAGCGTCTCGAAGCCTTCGTCCGAGTGGCGCATGGTCTCGTGGTGTTTCCGGGCGGCGCGGGCACGGCTGAGGAAATCTTTTATTTGATCGGGATCTTGCTCGATCCGGCGAACGCCGATCAGCCGTTTCCAGTGGTATTGACGGGTCCGCGCAGCAGTGCGGCTTACTTCGAGCGGATCCGCGATTTTTTGGCGGGTACCATCGGCGACGTTGCGCTTTCGAGGCTCAAAATCGTCATCGACGACCAGGCCGAGGTCGCTCGAATCATGGATCGTGGCGCAGACGAGGTCCGCGACTTCCGCAAGAAGAATGGCGACTCCTTCAACTTCAACTGGCTGCTTCGCATCGACCCGGAATTCCAGCAGCCGTTCGAGGTGACCCACGCCTCGATGCGCACGCTGCGGTTATACCGAGACCAGCCGCCGCATGAGCTTGCCGCGAATCTCAGACGGGCGTTCTCCGGAATCGTGAGTGGCAACGTCAAAGAGCACGGCATTCGGGCGATTGAGCGCCATGGTCCGTTCGAGCTTTCGGGCGACCCTCACCTCATGGCGCTACTCGATGAATTGTTGTCGAGTTTCGTGGCCCAGCAAAGAATGAAGCTGCCGGGTACGGCCTACGTGCCCTGTTACCGCATCGTTCGGCCTTGAAATCGGGCCGGGGCGCCCCAAATCCCCCTCCAACAGTTTTTCCCGTGATTCCAGGGAGAGGATCGATGTCCGAGAACGCCGAGAAGCATGGTTTTCAGGCCGAGGTAAAGGAACTCCTTCGTCTGATGATTCATTCGTTATACAGCCATCGCGAAATCTTCTTGCGCGAGCTGATATCGAATGCATCGGATGCCAACGACAAGCTGCGCTTCCTGTCGCTCGCTCAGCCGGAGCTGATGTCAGGCGATGCCGAGCTCAGGATCTGGGTCGATTACGACGCAACAAAGCGAACGCTGTCGATTCGCGACAACGGCATCGGCATGAACCGGGAAGAGGCCATCGCCCACCTCGGAACCATCGCCAAATCCGGTACCGCAGATTTCTTCAAGCGTCTGACGGGCGACCAACAAAAAGATTCGCAGTTGATCGGTCAGTTCGGCGTCGGCTTTTATTCGGCGTTCATCGTCGCCGACGAGGTCGAGGTTTTTTCGCGTAAAGCGGGAGAGCCCGCGTCATCGGCGATCCGTTGGGCTTCCAAAGCTGACGGCGAATTCACCATCGAGACGGCGACCCGCGAGGAACGCGGAACTTTGGTGGTGTTGCACCTCAAAGAAGACGCAAAGGAGTTCGCCGATGGATGGCGGATTCGTTCGCTCGTTCGTCGATACTCCGATCACATCGCATTCCCTGTCTTGATGCGTAAAGAGGGTGAGGCGAGCCTCGATTGGGAGGCTGCCAACCAGGCTCAGGCGTTGTGGACCCGGCCGCGAAGCGATATCAAGGACGAGGAATACAAAGAGTTTTATCAGCATATCGCCCATGACTTCGCAGAGCCGCTGTCCTGGAGTCACAACAAGGTCGAGGGCAAGCGCGAATACACCTCGCTCCTCTACCTGCCGAGTCGCGCACCGTTCGATCTTTATCAACGAGATGCATCGCGTGGCTTGAAGCTGTATGTGCGTCGCGTATTCATCATGGACGACGCAGAGCAGTTCCTGCCGATGTATCTGCGGTTCTTCCGCGGAGTACTCGATTCGAACGATCTGCCGCTCAACGTGTCTCGCGAACTGCTGCAGCAGGACAGCGAAGTGGAAGCTATGCGGTCCGCGCTTGCGAAGCGCGCGCTCGACTTGCTCGCCCGCCTCGCCAAGGACGAGCCCGAGAAATATGGCACCTTCTGGAAGGAGTTCGGTCCTGTGCTCAAGGAGGGCGCCGGCGAAGATCCGGGTAATCGCGAGAAAATCTTGCCGTTGTTGCGCTTCGCGAGCACGCACGACGAGAGCGATGATCCGAAGACCACCCTCGCGGATTACATCGGTCGCATGAAGAGTGGTCAGGAGCGCATCTATTACATCATCGCCGACTCGGTCACGGCAGCCCGAGGGAGTCCTTATCTCGAGCAGCTTCGTACCAAAGGTATCGAGGTGTTGCTGCTCGCCGATCGCGTCGACGAGTGGATGATGGGCTACCTCCGGGAATTCGAGGGCAAGCGCTTCAAAGACGTTTCGCGTGGTGACCTCGAGCTCGGTGACCTCGAAGATGCAGCGTCCAAGGCGGCGATCGACGAGGCCGTCAAGGAAAACAAGAAACTGCTCAAGCGCATCAAGGATGCCCTTGGGGAGCGAGTGTCCGAGGTCAAGGTGAGTTCGCGCCTGGCCGATACGCCGGCGTGTCTGGTCCTGTCGGAGGGTGATGTCGGTGCGCAGATGCGCCGGATACTCGCTGCCACCGGACAGACCGTGCCGGAGGCGAAACCGTCGATCGAGATCAATGTGGGCCACCCCCTGATTCGGCGGCTCGATGCCACGCGCGCCGAAGACGAGTTCGCGGAGTTGGCGCTGTTGGTACACGATCAGGCGAAGCTGGCCGAGTCCGGTTCGGTCGCCAACCCGGGTGAGTTCGTCCGCCGCCTCAACAAATTGCTGGGGCAGCTGATGACCGCGAGTTGACAGCCTGCCTCGGCGCGACGGGTGGCATGTCATAATCTCGGCATGAAAAAGCCTGCCCCGACCGACGACGAGTTGCGTGCCCGGTTGTCGCCGCTGGCGTACGAGGTCACTCGCAACAAGGGAACCGAGCGCGCCTTCACCGGCGCCTACACCTACAACAAAGATCGGGGCGTGTACGCTTGCGCGTGCTGTGGCGCAGAGCTTTTCCACTCCGACACCAAGTACGACTCGGGCTCAGGTTGGCCGAGCTTTTGGACGCCGCTCGCCGAAGGGCGTATCCGTGAGCATCGCGATGCCAGTCACGGCATGGTTCGAATCGAGGTGGTGTGTGCAAACTGCGACGCCCATCTCGGACATGTGTTTCCCGATGGGCCCAAGCCCACGGGGCTGCGCTACTGCATCAATTCCGTCTCGCTCGCTTTCGAGCCCGAGACCTCTGCGAACGGTGAATCCCCATGAGAGTGATGGTCTGGACCTTGATTGCATCAATCGCCGGCCTCTTGTTGGCGAGTGCATTATTTCCCACGTTGCTTGCGTCGAATCGCGGCGACACCTTGGCTCAGGAGGCCGCGATGTCAGAACTCGTCAAAGAAGATCTCGAAGTGGGTGCCGGCGCGGAAGTCACTCCGGGCCAAACGGCTGTCGTGCACTACACGGGTTGGCTGCACGATCCGTCGAAGCCCGAAGGGAAGGGAAAGAAGTTCGACAGTTCGCGTGATCATGGCGATACCTTCGATTTCATCGTTGGCGGTGGTCAGGTCATCCGCGGCTGGGATTTGGGCGTCGCAGGCATGAAGGTCGGTGGAAAACGCCGACTGATCATTCCGGCTGAACTCGGCTACGGGGCCCGCGGAGCCGGCGGGGTCATCCCCGGTGGCGCCACACTGGTATTCGATGTCGAGTTGACGGCGATTCGCTGATCCAGCGTTGCAGGAGAGATTACCCATGACAAAGATCACGACCGCGGCATTGGCGGTAGCGGTGGCCTTGGCCTCGTACCCATCTTTGAACGAGGCGGCGACGCTCATCCACGCCGGTCGTCTGATCGATGGCGTGAGTGGAGAATCTTTGAGAGATCGGACGATCGTCGTCGACAATGGTCGTATCACTGCAATCGAACAGGGTTTTCGCAAGCCCGGCTCAGGCGATACGCTCGTCGATTTGCGCAAGTCCACCGTCATGCCCGGCCTCATGGACATGCACGTTCATCTCACGAGCGAGCACAGCAAAAACAGTGAGCTCGATCGATTCAAGAAAGACGCGCCCGATGTCGCGATCGATAGCGTGACGTATGCCGAGCGCACACTCATGGCGGGCTTCACGACGGTACGTGATCTCGGCGACAGTTTTCGTGCCAGTGTGGCTCTTCGCAACGCCATCAACGCGGGCAAAGTTCCCGGCCCGAGAGTCTTCGCAGCTGGCAAGTCGATCGCGACCACGGGCGGACACGCCGATCCGACCAACGGTTGGGCCTCGTATCTGAATGGCGAGGATGTGGGTCCGCTGGAAGGTGTCGTCAATGGTCCCGAAGAGGCTGCGCAAGCCGTACGCCAGCGCTACAAGGAAGGCTCCGACCTCATCAAGATCACGGCGACGGGGGGAGTGCTTTCGATCGCCAAGAACGGCCTCAATCCTCAATTCACCGAAGAGGAGATCCGTTCGATCGTCACCACTGCGCGAGACTATGGTTTCAAGGTGGCGGCCCATGCGCACGGTGCGGAGGGAATGAAGCGAGCGGTTCGCGCGGGCGTCGACACGATCGAGCATGGCACTTTCATGGACGAGGAGACCATGGCGCTCATGAAAGAACGGGGCACGTGGTACGTCCCGACCATCACGGCCGGGCGATGGGTATTCGATCGGTCCAAAGAAGACGGATATTTCCCGGCTGTCGTGCGCCCGAAAGCGGCGCTCGTGGGGCCGCAGATTCAGGGGACTTTCGCAAAGGCCTACAAGACGGGCGTCAAGATTCTCTTTGGAACGGACACCGGTGTTTCGGCCCATGGCGAGAACGCGCGGGAGTTCGTGTTGATGGTCGAAGCGGGTATGCCGGCGATGGAGGCGATCAAATCGGCCACCTCCGTCACGGCGAAGTTCCTCGAGATCGACGATCGACTCGGTAGCGTCTCGGTCGACAAGATCGCGGATCTCGTCGCCGTTCCCGGCGATCCGCTTGTCGACATCACCGCAATGCAGCGGGTCCATTTCGTCATGAAGGACGGCGTTGTCTACCGTCAGCCCTGAGCGCCTGCTGCTGCCTGGAGCGGCAGGCCTGGTCGAGACGCTCGTCGAGTCACCGCAAGCGGCGCCTCGAGCTGTGGCGGTGTGCTGTCATCCTCACCCGCTTTTCGGCGGAACGATGACCAATAAAGTCATTCATACCGTGGCACGTTCGTTCGTGGCGTCCGATGCCATCACGATCCGTTTCAATTTCAGAGGTGTGGGACTTTCGGAAGGGGCTCACGCCGGCGGCGATGGTGAGACCGAGGACGTCATCGGGCTTGCCACTTGGGCGCGTAATCGATGGCCCGGATTGCCGCTTTGGCTCGCGGGATTCTCATTCGGCGCATGGGTTGCCCTCCGTGCGCAGACAGTCTTGCAGCCTTCTCTGCTCGTCACGTTGGCACCGCCCGTCGGCCGATGGGATTTTTCAAAGATCGATGCGCCGAGGTGTCCTTGGCTCGTCGTTCAAGGCTCGAAGGACGAGCTTGTCGACGCGACAGCCGTCGAGGGATGGCTCTTTTCTTTGAAAGGTCGGTCCGTCGTTCCGCCGCAGATGTTTTTGTTACCCGAGGCGGATCATTTCTTCCATGCCCGACTGCACGACGTTCGGGATGCCGTTACCCGATTTGTGACGGACTACGCTGACGGACGCAGCGAGTAACCCACGCCACGCACGGTGTGGATGAGAGGACGCTCTTCGCTCCGATCGACTTCTTGGCGCAAACGACTGACGTGTACGTCGACGACGTTGGTTTGCGGGTCGTAGTGGATATCCCAGACGCCCTGCAGCAGCATCGTGCGCGTGACCACTTGTCCGGCATGTCGCGCGAGGAATTCCAGCAGTCGGAACTCCCGTACTGTCAGGTTGAGCGTGCGTGCGCCGCGGCTGGCTTTGCGTGTCAGAAGATCGATTTGCAGATCATCCACCTTGAGGGACGTCAGGGCGGCCTGCGTCTTGCGCCGGGTCAGGGATTCCACCCGCGCCGCCAATTCTTCGACGGCAAAGGGCTTACCGAGATAATCGTCTCCGCCCGCTCGTAACCCCGCGACTCGCTCGTCGACCGAATCGAGGGCGGACAAGACGAGGACCGGTGTGGACCGTCCGGCATACCGCAGGGCGCGAACCAGATTGAGGCCGTCTATTCCCGGGAGCATGCGGTCCGTGACGATGACATCGAAGTCTTCGGATACGGCGCTATCGAGGCCTTCGCGACCGTCGGCACAATGGGCCGTGTCATAGCCGCGGACGCGCATGGCGCCGATGATCTCCTCGGCCATGTCGACGTCATCTTCGATGAGCAGCATCCGGGTCATGACTGCGACACTTTATGGCCTCTTCTCGTGGCATGCTAGAGGCATGCGCTTGACTATCGTGGACCGGCGGGGATTGATCGCTACGCTTGTCGCCCTCGGGGTGATGGTGCTGTCCTTCGTGGCGGCCTTCACCTGGCTTCAGTACCGCATGATGGATGTTCATAGCCGCCAGATTCTCCAGTCGATGAGGCAGGAGCTTCTGCTGCGCCAGCAATACGAGCGGTCGGTCGGGCGACAAGCGCTCGTGGCGGGCATCGACCTGCGTAATCGGGTGGTCTCAGACGGCAGATACTTCGCGCTGTTTACGTCGGACCGACAACCCGTCGTCGGCAGCTTGTCCGCCATCCCTGGCGGTGAGCGGGTTTTCGAATCCCGTTTTGCGCCGTACACCGTCGACTCGGATAACGGGATCAAATACTACGTCGCCAGCATGCGCAACGAAGATGGTTCGATTTTCGTCATGGTGCAGGGCGACAAGGACCAGAGAGAGATCGCGCTGTCTTTGGGTCGTGCCGCCGCCGTCAATACCTTCATGGTGATCCTGATCGGTGTCATCGCCGCCTACGTCCTCAATCGATACATGCTTGATCATGTGCGCGGACTGGCCATGACGGCCCAACAAATCATGCGAGGCCAAATGGCTGCGCGTGCGCCCGCACGACGACGCCTCGACGCCATGGGTGCGCTCACCACCACGTTCAACGACATGCTGGACCAAAACGAGTCTCTCGTGACCGGCATGCGTACCGTCACGGAAAGTTTGGCTCATGATTTGCGTTCGCCGCTGATGCGGGTAAGTCGATCGATCGCGGCAGCACGCCAGACGGATAGTGACGTCGTTCGCGAGCAACTTTTGAACGATGCCGAGACCGATGCCACTCGTGCGCTGCAGACGTTCAATTCCTTGATCGATCTAGCGCGTGCGGAAGCGGGGCTCTCTCGCGACTCGATGGAAAAGCTCGATCTCGGGTCGCTCGCGACCGACGTCGCCGAATTGTTCGAGCCTCTCGCCGAGGAGCGGGGGCAGCGTCTCGAGCGCCATATCTCTCCGATCGGCATCTTTGGCCATCCGCAGATCCTCAAGCAGGCGCTTGGCAACTTGCTCGAAAACGCGATCAAGTATTCGCCTGCGGGATCCACGCTGCGTCTGGCGGTCAAGCCGTCGCCCGAGAGCGGCGCGGCGGAGATCGTTGTTGAAGACAGCGGACCCGGGATCCCCGAAAATGCGCACGAACAGGCGGTTCGACCCTTCGTGAGGCTTGAGAGTCCCGTGCGTCAACCGGGTGCAGGGCTCGGGCTTGCCATCGCGGCGGCTGTCGCTCGATTGCACCGAGGCAAGCTCATTCTCGAAAACGCAGACCCCGGATTGCGGGTGCGTTTACAGTTCGGCCATCAGTAACTCGCGCTCTACGAAAGCGGCCATTGCAGGCATAGTTCGAATCCGCTCGAGCGATTCGAGTCTCGGTCGAGGTTAAGCGCCTCGATCCGTCCGTTGTGCCCTCGCATCACCTGGGCGGCGATCGCGAGACCTAGCCCCGTGCTGGCATCTGTCCGCTCGTTGCGATTCGTCGTGCTTCGATAAAACGGCTCAAAGATTTTAGTGAGCTCTTCGACCGGAAGTCCCGGTCCGGAATCTCGAACACGAAGCCTGGCGAAGGTCTCGTGACGATCGAGCAGCACCTCGACCGAAGCGGCTTTCGGAGTGTGTTTGAGCGCGTTGCGAACCACGTTCTCCATTGCCGACTGTATCCAGTATCGATCGCCGTTTATCCGGAGGGGCGAGTCCGATAACGTCGACGACAGGGTTTTTCCGAGCTGCTCGGCTTCGAATGTGGCGTCAGACAATACAGTTTGCAGAATGGATTGCAGCTCGAGCGGCTCTCGCTTCCACGCGACGGCGCCCGACTCGAGACGCGAGACGTCGAGAATCTTGTCGATGAGTTCATCGAGGCGTGTCACCTCGCCGTCGATGCGCGCTGCCGTGGTGGCGGCGGTCGAATCTTTCTGCGCTAAAAGTCCCGTTGCGAGTCGTATCCTGGTGAGCGGCGAACGAACTTCGTGGGAGACGTCCCGGAGCAATTGCTGCTGCCCTCTGATGAGCGAGCTGATCTGGCGGGCCATCGAGTCGAGCGATCGCGCGAGTCGACCGATCTCGTCACGCCTCGACCGCGCCGTCTCTGAAACACGTGAGTCCAGATTGCCGATCGCCAGGTCTTCGGTAGTTTGCTGCAGCTCGATGATGGGGCGGGTGATGGACCTCGCCAAACCGAAACTGACGAGCGCGGTCACCGCCAAGGAGAGCAACAACAGGGGAAGGGGCACATCGCGAAAGACGCCGAGACCTGTGCGCGTCTCAACCGCCATCAGCCTAAACGACTCGCCTTCGTCGCTGATCAGCTCCGGCATTTCCGTCGGAAGATTAAGCAGTACGGCTGGCAGGTCGTAAGCAAAGAAATCATCGCTCGGTGATATCCATGTGCGGGAAATTCCCGGAGGGACGCGCCCGAGCAGATCGGCCCCGTTTTCATCCATGACCAGAATATCGAGGCTATTACCGGAATCGATGGATCGATTACTCGCCCATGTTTTCAAAGAGGACACTCCGCCGTCTGCCAGCGCATTGGCAGCCTCTTGCGCTGCGGCGAGGAGTTCGGCTTCTGCCGATGCTTTTCTTTCGGCGATCAGCCATGAGGTGACGGCGACCGCCCCGAGAACCGTGAGGACCAGGGCGGCAAAAAAAGATACGAAAATTCTCAGCGCGAGCTTACTCATGCAAATCAACGTATCGGTTGATCAGGCCGAGTCGAGTTCGATGAGTTCATATCCCGTTCCGCGCACTGATCGTATTTCTATTCCACACTGGTCGGACCGCTCGAGTTTTCGTCGAAGGTTGCTGACGTGAGTGTCGATACTGCGGTCGTAGAGGGTGAGTTTTCGTCCGAGCGCACGCTCCGTCAGAACACGTCGTTCGACGGGCCGTCCTTTCTCTTCTGACAGCAATTGGAGAATACGGAACTCGGCACCCGTCAGTTCGAGAGGGTTCCCATCGATCGAGGCGCGGCGTCGCTTGAGATCCAGGCTCATGCGGCCGAGCGTCAGCGAGGATTCGGAGCCTGGCGTCTCGAGCCCTGCAGAGGTGCGTCGCAAGATTGCCCGGACACGAGCAGTCAACTCTCGCGGATCGAAGGGTTTGGCGAGGTAATCGTCTGCGCCGAGTTCGAGTCCGAGAATTCGATCGATTGCTTCGCCTCGTGCGGTCAGCATCATGACGGGCAGGCGAGGCTTGAGTTGCCGGATATCTCTCAGGATGTCGAAGCCGCTGCGACCCGGAAGCATGACATCGAGTATCACGAGGTCGATCGGACTACGGGAAAGTTCGGCAATAGCGGTCGAGTCGTTGGTGGCGAGGGCGATCTCGAAGCCCTCCTGAACCATGAACTCTCCGAGCATCGCGGAGAGATCATGATCGTCATCGACGAGCAGAATGCGAGAAGTCATCGAAGGTAATGCTGCGACCATACCGTTCATTTGTCAGCCCGTACTCGATTGCTTCACAGAACTTTGCAGACCGTTTTCGCATCTTTTCGTTCTGCTGCGGTCGAAGTGAGAGAAGATACACCGATTACGGACGTGTCATCGGAGGACACATCATGAGAACGACATTATCCATTGCGGCCCTGGTTGCCTTGCTGAGTTCGGTGAGCGTCCACGCCCAAATGCCACCACCTCCACCACCGGATGTGCCGGGTGCCCGAGCAGAGGGTCCGGGTATCGAGCGTCGGGAGATGCGACGAATCATCGTTCGTGGGGATCAGGACGGACCGCGCCCCATGATTCGCATGGAACGGGCGGGTGCAGATCTCATGGGAGCTTATGGGCTCGATCCTCGGATGATCTTGAGGATGGCCGATGCGCTCGAGCTCACGCCGCAGCAGCGTGGCAAGATGACCGAGCTCGTGGAAACGGTGCGACCCGGCATGACCAAGATCTCTCGAGAGATCAGAGCTGAGTCGCAACGCCTCAGAAATCTCGATGCGGGTGATTCCAAGTACGCAAGTGAGAGTGCAGCGATCGCTCGAAAGATGGGTGAGCTCACGACGAGTCTCGTCCAACAGGGCGCCGATCTTCGCGGCAAGATGTGGCAGGTGATGACGCCTGAACAGCGCAAGCGCGCCGAGACCATGCGAGAGCGCGCACGTGAACGCGTGAACGAGCGCATCGAAATTCATCGCGGCAAACCGCGAGTGTTGATGATGCAGGAACTCGACGAGATCGGTTGATCTCCAGAGAAGCAAAAGGCCCGGAACGCATGACGTTCCGGGCCTTTTTTCATGCTCTTTTTACGAGAGGCTGATCAGTTGACCATCGCCTTCAAGTTCTTGAGCGGCATCGCGCGAACCTTCTTCGAGGCCGGCTTCGCCTTGAACATCATCTTCTCGCCGGTGAAGGGGTTGATGCCTTCACGTGCCTTGGTGGCAGGCTTCTTGACGACCTTCAGCTTGGCAAGGCCCGGCAGCGTGAAGAGACCGTGCGAACGCAAGCTCTTCTTGATCTGACCGTTCAGAGAATCGAACACCGCCGCCACGTTCTTGCGCGACAGCGAGGTTTCTTTTGCGATCTGGTTGAGGATTTCCGACTTGGTCGGAGGACCACCCTTTTTCGCCATCTTGGAATACTCCTGGTTTTTTAGGTTTGCGCGTTGTTTTGCGCGTTGCGAACGGAGCGAAAAATAGCATAGAGCCACGCACTAGCAAACACTTTTCGCAGTATTTCGGCGGAAAAAATGGCCTTTTCGTCTTGCTTTGACCGACGCCGCGTAAGGTAGCGCGCGCTCAGCGAATGAGGATGAGCAACACTTGAATGATGATTCCGGCCCACATCGGAGACAGATCGAGTCCCGCGATCGCCGGAACGGCACTTCGAATTCGCTCCAGCACCGGTTCGCAGAGCGATTCGAGTAGATCTTGAAAGGGCGATCGGACTCCCGGAGCGATCATCGAGGCTAGGGCATAGATGAAAATGGCCCAGAAATAGAGCCATAAAGCCGATCTCAGCAGCTCGATGGCTGCGGCCCACATCCAAGGCAAGGCATCGGGCAGTGCGCCGGCGAGGATGACGCTGAGCGCCGCCGTTTTGACGAGCGAGACGGCAAATACGGCGACAACCGAAGCGGTGTCGAGACGTCCGATGGGGGGCAACGCGCGGCGCAACGGCATGATGAGCCAGTTGGTCATGCGCAAGATGGCGTCCGCGACGGGATTGCGGAAGTTCGCCCGGGCCCATTGCAGCATCAGCCGCAACAGGAAGACGTAGAGCAGCAAAGAGAAAAGGGTCTCTGAGAGAAAGAGCACGACCTGATGCACGTTTAACCCCCTTTGTCGGCGTTGTCGGACAGCTCTCGACCGCGACGAACCGCGGCGTACACCGCTGCGGCCACGATGGCATCGAGCCCCTGACGTTCAAATGAGTCCAAAGCGGCTTGAGTCGTCCCGCCTTTGGAGGTGACCGATGCCCGCAGCGCCGACAAGTCGGCTTCCCGCGTCGCCATCATGCCAGCCCCGTACAGTGTCGCGCGCGCCAGTTGCAGCGCTGTGGATTCAGGCAAACCCTGCTGGCAACCGGCAGTGGCCAGGGCCTCCGCCAATTTGAAGAAATATGCGGGTCCGCTCCCCGAAATCGCCGTCACGACGTCCATGAGTGATTCGTCATCCACCCACACGACCTCGCCCGCTGCGGCGAGAATGCCGGCGGCGCGCGCTTTCATGTCAGGGGAGACATCTGTTGGCGCAAACAGACCTGTGGCTCCGGCGCCCAACAGAGCAGGGCGATTGGGCATCGCCCGGATGACCGGAAGGGCAACTCCGCACCACTGTTGTAACTGGGCGACAGATAGGCCGGCTGCGATCGAGATGACGAGCGGACGATACTGTTCGAGTTGTGGGCGCAACAGTTGTAGTGCGGACGCCATATCCTGAGGCTTTACGGCGAGGATCAGCGTGTCGATGTTCGGGAACAAGGACGGGCTGTCGGAGACCACTTGGACTGCGAGCTCCCGATCGAGCGTCGCGGCGGTCGATGGTGAAGTCTCGGCAATTTTGATCCGAGATCGGTCGACGCCTTGTTTGAGTAGCGATTCGACCAAGGCGCGGCCCATGTGCCCACCGCCCAGCACGCCGAGGCCACGACCGAGATCAGGTGCCGTCATGTCGGGGATTGTAGACGCTGACCGAAGAGCGCGGTGCCGATCCTGACTTGGGTGGACCCTTCGGCGATGGCCGCTTCGAGGTCGGCACTCATGCCCATCGAGAGCGTATCGAGCGTCGCGTGCTGGGCTCGCGCCTCGACGAAGAGGCGACGGAGCTCGGCGAACCAACGTCTTTGCCGCACTGGGTCGGTTTCGACCGGCGGGATGGCCATCAGGCCGCGCAGTTGAAGGCGTGGCAGGGCTGCGATCGCCGTGAGCAAGTTCGGCAGCTCGGCAGGCTGAACACCGCCTTTGGTGTCTTCATCCCCCAGCTTGACCTGAACACAGACCGCAAGCGGCGGGGCATGGAAGGGGCGCTGTTCCGAAAGTCTTGCCGCGATTTTGAGTCGGTCGACGGTATGGACCCAGTCGAACTGCTCGGCGACGGGGCGAGTCTTGTTGGACTGGAGTTGACCGATGAAGTGCCAGATCAGATGTCGGTGGCGCAGGGCATCGATCTTGGCGAGACCCTCTTGCAAGTAGTTCTCGCCGAAGTCGCGCTGGCCGAGGTCGGCAAGAGCGGTGACCGCTTCGACGGACTGCTGCTTGCTGACGGCAATGAGGGTGATGTCCTCGACAGATCGCCCGGCTTCTCGCGCTGCAGTGCCGATGCGGCGATGCACCGCATCCAGTCGCTCCGAAGCGGCGGAGGGGCGGTCAATCATCGATGACTCAGACGTCGAAGACGGTGTAGCCGTCGAACACGGGTCCGTCGACGCAGACTCGCTTCATGGCGGGACCGCTCGGTGTCTTCACGCGAACGGTGCAACCGGCGCAGCCGCCCACGGCGCAGGCCATGAATTCTTCGAGCGAGACTTGGCAGGGTACGCCAAATCGGGCTGCCACTTTGGCGGCGGCCTCGAGCATGGGCGTAGGGCCACAAGCAAAGATTTCGACCTCGTCATGCGCCCGTTTATCGAGGGTGGATAGCCACGTTGCCGCGAGTTCGGTGACGAATCCGTCGAAGCACCCCGGGAAGCCGCTGCGGCTCGCAAGGCGAGAGGGAATGCCCCAGCCATCGAGTAGTGGCATCGAGGCGATGACGCCGTCGGGAATGCCCGGCACGAGGATGGTCGAAGGACGGGATTGAAACGGGAACGGAATCTCCGATCCCATCAGCACGAGGGGTTTCCACTCGGCTCGACGATCGGACGCGAGTGCCTCGGCGAGGAACACCATGGGCGGGATTCCGACGCCGCCGCCGATGAGTAGCGGTCGGGGACGGTGAGGATTCAATTCAAAACCGCGTCCGATGGGCCCGAGCACCGAGAGTTGATCACCGACTCGGCGCCGAGAGAGCGCCGCAAGACCCGGACCGACTATTTTGTAGAGGATGTCGATCCACCCCTCGCGGGGATCGGCACGCATGATCGACAGCGGCCGTCGCATGGGGATGTCGTCGTCGACCGTCAGGTGCGCAAAGCTGCCTGGAAGGGCGCGCGCGGCACACTTCGGCGCTTCGATGCGAATGATGAACTGCTCGCCGGGGAACGATTGTTGAGCGAGGACTTTGCCGTCCTCGAGGCAGATGCTGCCGCGATGTGCAGGATGCTGAACGCTCATCGGCGTCCTCCGGAGAGAGTGGCTTCGAGCACTGCCATGCGTACCGCGACGCCGTTTCGTACTTGATCGCGAATGACCGACTGCGGACCATCTGCGACGTCGGAGGCGATCTCGACTCCACGATTCATGGGTTGGGGATGCATGACGATCGCGTCGGGCTTGGCGGCGCGCAGGCGCTCGGTCGTGAGGCCCCACTCGGCGAAGTAACTCGCCTCATCGGGGATGGACAGAGCGGTCATGCGTTCTTTCTGGATGCGAAGCATCATCACGACATCGCAGCTCTCGATGCCAGCCTCGAGTGAGGTGAAGCGCTTGCAATCTTTGAACTCCTGCTCTCCAGGCATCAGTCCCTGAGGCGCGACGATACGAATCTCTTCTGCGCCGAGCGCTGCGAAGGCTTGCCACGAGGAGCGCGCCACGCGCGAGTGGCGGATATCGCCGACGATGGCGATACGCAGACCTTCGATGCGGCCCTTGTGCTGACGCACAGTGAGCGCATCGAGCAGGCCTTGCGTCGGGTGCGTTTGGCTGCCCGCGCCACCCGACAAGACGCTCACGTGCTCGGCCACATGCGAGGCCACGAGATCGGGCACTGTGGCATCGGCATCGCGCAACACGAAGGCATCGACGTACATCGCTTCGAGGGTTGCCACCGTGTCGAGCACGCTCTCGCCCTTGAGGCGTGAGGACAATTGAACCTCGATGTTGATGACGTCGGCGCCGAGTCGGCGTGCGGCGAGCTCGAACGACACCCTCGTGCGCGTCGAGGGTTCGGCAAACATGACGGCTACCGTGCGACCGACCAGCGCATTACTACGCGCGGCTGGCGTCGAGAGGGGGCGGGCGTAGTGCGCCGATCGCTCGAGAAGTTGGCGCACGACAGGGGTGGGCAAGCCCTCGAGCGTGAGCAGATGCCGCAATGAGCCATCTGCTCGCAACTGGGCGGTGGGCGTGCGGTTCGAGTCAGGCATCCGTTGTCGTCCCTCAGCGTTCGCCGGCGAGCCAGCGTTCGAGTACCACCGTCGCGGCAGCACTGTCGATCGCACCCCGGTCGTATCGTTTGCGGTCGCGCGAACTGCGTCGGTCACGCAAGGCCGCCTCGGCCTCGAGCGACGAGTAGCGCTCGTCGACGAGGTGGACCGGCAACTTGAGCCGCTCGCCGAGCGATTTGGCGAAGGCCTTGGCGCGTCCGGTCATGGGGCTCGTCGTTCCATCGACATTATAGGGGCAGCCGACGATGAGCTGTCGGGCGCCGGCTTTGACCACTTCGATCTCGACGGCTCGCCATTCGACCTCCGTCAATTCCGGAGTCTTGCGCTCGATGGCTGGCAGCGGGCGCGCGGTCCCGGTGAGGGTATCGCCTACCGCAACGCCGATGCGCTTTAGGCCGAAATCGAAGCCGATCACGACTTCGGGAACGCGAAATTTACCCTCAGGCGTGACCGGCGACATGACTCATGCGGCCGATATCGATTCCGAGCTGGCGCCACACGGCATGCCATCGATCCTCGAAGGGCATCTCGAACACGATGCGTTCGTCGACGGGAAGCGAGATCCAGGCGTTATCGTGCATTTCCCGCTCGAGCTGGCCGACCTCCCATCCTGCATAACCGAGAGCGATGAACGCATCGGCAGGACCTTCTCCTCGCGCCATCGCCGCGAGGATATCTTTGGATGTCGTCACGTGGATCTGTTCCGATACTGCGTGCGAGGAGTCCCATCGTCCCGCGGGACGATGGACCACGAATCCGCGATCACGATGGACTGGCCCGCCACGCAGCACGGATCGACCCGAAAGTTCGGGCTGCGCAGCCTCGAGATCCATTTGTTCGAACACCTCGCCGAGCGTCATCGGCAAAGGTTTGTTGATGACGATCCCGAGCGCGCCCTTATCGATACTGTGCTCGCACACGAGCGTCACGGTCTGGGAGAACTCGGGATCTGCAAGCGAAGGCATGGCGACCAGAAGATGATTGGTCAGACTGTGTTCGTTGCTCATGCTCGATGCGCCTCGAGACGACGACGAATGGCGGCGATTAGCGCTGAGCCGATGTCGATGCCGAATTGTTTGTCGAGTTCACGGATGCCGGTGGGACTCGTCACGTTGATCTCGGTCACGAAATCACCGATGACATCGAGGCCGACGAACAGCATTCCCTGCTCTGCGAGGCGGGGACCGATCTGCGCCGCGAGGAAGCGGTCACGTTCGTTGAGGGGTCGGCCGACGCCGGTGGCGCCGGCAGCGAGATTTCCGCGGTTGTCACTGGCGCTTGGGATGCGTGACAGCGCAAACGGCATGGGTTCGCCATCGACCAAGAGAACGCGCGAGTCGCCGGTGGCGACGATTTCGGGAAGGTAGCGCTGCACGATCGCGAATTGACTGCCGTAGTTCGTCAAGGTTTCGAACACGACACTCGCGTTCTTGTCGCCTTGTTCGATGACGAAGATCGAGCGACCGCCCATGCCATGCAAGGGCTTGCAGACAATCTTAGAGTGCTCCGCCAAGAAGGCATGCATGTCGCCCATGTCGCGGGCGATGAGCGTGGGTGCGCAGCATTGCGGAAACCATGCGGTATAGACCTTTTCGTTCATGTCGCGCAGGCCCCGCGGTCGGTTGACGACCAGGGCGCCTTGGTCTTCGGCACGCTCGAGAATATAAGTGCTGTAGATGTATTCGGTGTCGAAGGGAGGGTCCTTGCGCATCAGGATGACGTCGATGTCACCCAAGCGCATCGTCGCGGCCTCGCCGAGTTCGAACCAGCGTTTCTCGTCCTTGAAAACTTTGAGCGGCCGAGCGCGGCCACAGGCGACGCCATCGCGCAGCCAAAGATCGCCGAGTTCGAGATACAGAAGATCGAATCCGTCGGCCGCTGCGGCCCAGAGCATGGCGAACGTTGAGTCCTTCGCGTACTTGATGTCGGCGATGGGGTCCATCACCACGGCGAGGGTAGGTCGGGTCATGCAAAGTCTCCTGCGAGACATTGTAGTGCGGAGAGTGCCGCAAGCCCCGCAGTTTCTGTACGCAGCACCCGGGGGCCGAGCCGAATCGCCCGGAATCCGACCTCCAACGCCCGCTCCACCTCCGTTTCCTCGAATCCGCCCTCAGGTCCGACGAGGAGTGCGATCTCTCGCGGCGGATCGGTGTCCGTCAGGGCGCCTGCGAGGGAGGCGCAGGCCTCTGGCAGCAGGAGCAGGCGACCATCGACATGCGACACCGCACCGAGAGCTGATTCGAAAGACAACGGCGCATCGATGATGGGCAGCGTGTTGCGACCGCTTTGCTCGCATGCCGCAGCAGCGACGGCTTGCCAGTGGAGAGCGCGCTTGTCTCCCCGATCGGCATCCAGCTGGACCACGCTGCGCGCCGCGGCGACCGGGATGATTCGATGAACGCCGAGCTCCGTCGCTTTCTGGATGACGAAGTCCATGCGCTCGCCGCGGGCGAGCGCTTGCAGCAGGATGAGACGGAGGGGCGACTCACGCTCGATGAGCTGATGCTCGCCAACTTCTATGATGGCTTCCCGGCCCGAGAGACGGAGCGTGGCTTGGTACTCGCCGCCACGGCCGTCGAAAACCGTGAGTGGGGCGCCGTCCCGAAGTCGCAGCACCTTGGTGACATGTTGCGCCGCCTGGTTGCCGAGGGTGACGCGACGACCTGGCTCGAGCGCTGAATCGACGTGAACCCGAATCTCTCTCATGCCTTAGCCTCGGCACGAACGGCAAGGTCGAGTCCTTCACGCGCCACCTCGACGATGAGATCGATCTCCTCCGGCGAAATCACGTAAGGAGGCATGAAGTAGATGACATTGCCGAGGGGTCTCAGCAAGACGCCTCGACTGAGCGCGTGCCGATAGATGTGAAGGTGACGGCGCTCGCGCCAATCGAAGCTGCGGCGAGTATGGCGATCACTCACGAACTCGACGGCGACGATGAGGCCGCGCTGGCGTATCTCGGCGACATTCGGGTGGTCATCGAACGCCCGCTGCGTCGCGCGGCCGAGATGATCGGCCAGAACACGATTGGCATTGAGCGCATCCCGCTCGCGAAAAAGTCGTAACGAGGCCAGTGCTGCGGCGCATGCGAGGGGGTTTCCCGAGTAACTATGCGAATGCAGGAACGCATTGAGTTTCACGTATTCGTCGTAGAAGGCTGCGTAGATCGACTCGCGAGTCAGCACGACAGACATCGGCAGATATCCCGCCGTGAGTCCTTTCGAAAGACAAAGAAAATCCGGGGTGATGTTCGCCTGCTCGCAGGCGAAAAGCGTTCCGGTACGTCCGAAACCGACGGCGATCTCGTCGGCGATCAGGTGGACGCCGTGCCGATCGCAGGCCTCGCGCACGAGCTTGAGGTAAAGCGGGTCATGCATGCGCATGTTGCCGGCACACTGAACGAGTGGCTCGAGGATGACCGCGGCAATTTCATCCGCTTGCGCGGCGAGCACGCGCTCGAGTTCGGATGCGCGACGACGCGCGACATCGGCCGGGCTCTCACCGGGTTCGGTCAGGAATGCATCGGGTGAGGGAACGGTGATCACGTCCATCAGCAGTGGTCGGTAGATCGCCTTGTAGAGTTCGACGCTGCCGACGGCGAGTGCGCCCAGGGTTTCGCCGTGATAGCTGTTAGAAAGCGTCACGAATCGGGTTTTGCCGGGTCGCCCCGTGTTCTGCCAGAAGTGGAAACTCATCTTCACGGCGACCTCGATCGAGGCCGAGCCACTGTCTGCAAAAAAACAACGGTTGAGTCCGGGAGGCGCCAGCGTCACGAGTTCGGCAGCGAGCTGCGCGGCAGGCTCGTGAGTGAATCCGGCAAACATCACGTGCGGCAGTCGTTCGAGCTGCTCGCTCACGGCGGCATTGATGTCCGGATTCGCATGACCCCAAAGATTGACCCACCAAGAGCTGATCGCGTCGAGATAACGGCGACCGTCGTAGTCCTCGAGCCAGACGCCCTGACCACGGCGCAGCGGCACGAGCGGCATGGTGGCCTCGTGATCCTTCATCTGCGTACAGGGATGCCAGACATGCGCGAGGTCGAGGGCGCGCAACTCGGCGTTCGAGGGGTGGATCATGCGGTGATTTTGGCACGTTCCGGTGCGTGTATGATCTGGCCGAGGGGGTACTCGTCCATGAACAACGCAGCCGGCGGGCGCGAAGCGCCTCGTTACTATCCTTGGGTCGTCGCCGTGATGGGGATGCTCGCGCTCTTCCTGTCGAACGGCATGACCGCCACCGGCATCACCATCTTCGATCCCTCGCTGCTCGACGAATTCGGCTGGGCGCGCGGCGACTTCAAGTTCCGCGACTTCCTGAACTTTGCCGTGACCGCCACCATCGCGCCTTTCATCGGCATCCTGATCGATCGGGTCAATCCGCGGTATCTGCTGATGACCGGCTGCGGTCTTTTGACGCTCGGGTACGTGGGCTACAGCCTCATCGCCAATGGCGGCCCGGTCCCGCTCATCGAAGCCATCGCCGTGATCACCGCGCTCGGGCTCGGTGGCGTCGTGGTGGTGGCGCTCGGCTCGCTCGCCCCGGGTCTAAGCCGGAGCGTGGCGATCGCCATCGCCTTGGCGCTCGCTGCCTTGGGTCTGTGGCTGTACGTACAGAACTGGATGGGCGTCGCCCTCAAGCAGGTGTATCTGATCCACCTGATGTTCTCGCTCGCGTTGTCGACAGCGGGGTCGATGACCGTGATTTATTTGGTGTCGAGCTGGTTCGTCAAGCATCGTGGTCTCGCCATCGGCATCGCCCTGATGGGTACGAGCCTCGGCAGCGCCGTACTGCCTTTCGTCAATCCATATCTCATCGAAGCGTTTGGTTGGAGACAGGCCTATCTCTACAACTCGCTGATGCCGATCGTGTTGTTCGTGTTGGTTTTCCTGGTCATTCGCGGAACACCCGCGCAGGCGGGTTACAAGGCGGTGGGCCAGAACGAGGCGCTCGGCGATCTCAAGCAGCACGGTCTCACGTTCCAACAGGCGATTCGCACGCGTACGTTCTGGGCGATCGGCCTGTCAGGCTTTTTGTCCTACTTCGCGATCTTTTCCTTCGTGCAGCACTACGTGCTGCATCTCAATAAGGGATTCGGCTTCACGCTCAAAGAAGCAGGGCTTCAGCTCTTTCTGTTCAGCTTGGTGGCCATGTTTGCAAAGCTTGCGAACGGCGCCATTGCCGATCGAATCGATCGACACAAAGTATTCATGGCTTGTCTCGTGATCATGTTCGTCGGACTCATCGGACTCGCCAGCATGAAACGCGAGTGGGTGACGATCTCGGCAGTGGTCATCGGCCTCGGTTGGGGTGGCCTCTTCACGCTCTACAACATGCTCGCGGTCAATAATTTCGGATTACGCGAGATCGGCCGTATCAACGGCTCCATCAGCTTCATGGAATCGATTGGTGTCGGGCTCGGCAGTTGGATCACGGGCAAGCTGTTCGACGAGTTCGGCAGCTATCAGGTGCCCTTCGCGGGGCTGGCGTGCGCCCTGGCGCTCTCGATCGTGATCGGCACGCAGATCAAGAGCGAAGTCGACGAGCGCGTGCTCGCGAGTCGCGACTGAGTCGCCGTTTCAAGGACATCTTTTTATCAGGGCGCCTTTTTCCGGTCGCGATTCCAGAGGACCTCGCTGCCGTTCTCGTGGCGGGCGAGGACCCGTGCGATCACGAAAAGCAGATCGGACAACCGGTTGAGGTAGCGCGCAGGCTCCGGGCTGATCGGGCTTTGGCCCGCCAACGTCCAGACTCGGCGCTCGGCGCGGCGTACGGTAGTTCGCGCCAAGTGACAGGCGGCCGAGGCCGGGCCTCCGCCCGGAAGGATGAAATCCTTGAGCGGCGGCAGAGGTTCGTTGAAAGCGTCGAGGGCCGTTTCGAGGCGATCGACGTGTGCCGACTGGATGAGCGTCATCCCGGGGATGCAGAGCTCGCCCCCGAGGTCGAACAGATCGTGCTGCACTTCGACCAGACAGTCCGTCACGGCTTCGGGGAGTCCCGGGACGGCGAGGATCATGCCGATGGTGCAGTTGGCCTCATCGACCGTGCCGTAGGCCTCGACACGCGGGTCGTCTTTGGCGACGCGGCTGCCGTCACCGAGCCCGGTGGTGCCGTCGTCCCCGGTGCGGGTGTAGATCTTGCTCAAGCGGTTTCCCATGGCGTTTAAGATACCACTCCAGACTCATCGATCCGGGATCAAATCGTGCCATCCGCAGAACTGAAGGCCGCCATCGAGGCCGCCGAGGCCGCCGCCAAGGTCATTCGCGATCTGTATCAGCGCAACCTGCAGGTCGTGACCAAGGCCGATAAATCGCCGGTGACCGAGGCGGACGTGAGATCGGAAGAAGCCATCCGAGATGTGCTGTCGAGACATTTCCCGGCGTACGGATTCTTTGGCGAAGAAACCGGTCAGCATGACATGGGTGCGGAGAGCATCTGGCTCGTCGATCCGATCGACGGTACCAAGTCGTTCGTACGCGAGTGTCCGTTTTTCTCGACCCAAATTGCATTGATGCGTGGAGGGCGCATGGTGCTTGGCGTGTCGTCGGCGCCGGCATACGGCGAGTTCGCGTGGGCCGAGCGAGGCGAGGGCGCGTGGCTCGGTCAGCAACGCATCCGGGTGAGTGGTGTCGATGCGATCGATGCGGCGATCGTCTCGAGCGGCAATCTCAAGACACTGGCCTCAAGTCCGCGCTGGACGCGTTACGGCGAACTCGTCACCCGCGTGAATCGCATTCGCGGTTATGGTGATTTCGTGCACTACCATTTGCTCGCGCGTGGGGCGCTGGATGCCGTGATCGAGTCGGACGTGAATATTCTCGACATCGCGGCGCTCACGGTAATTGTGGAGGAAGCCGGCGGCACGTTCACCGATCTCGAGGGGTCTGCGGTGGGCTTGTCGACTACGTCGGTGCTCGCGACCAACGGCATCCTGCACGCACCGCTGCTTGCGGCGCTTCGTTAAGCGCCGACCGTCAGGGTTGCAGGCGCGTCACGCTCCAAGCGCTGCCGATCGTCGGCGGTTGATGGGGGTCGGACCCACTCGATAATTTTCGGATCCATCGCGCACGATCATGGATGCGTGATTCGCCCTCGACCCAGAGTTCTACCGCCTCGGCATAGACGTGATAGCCGCCCCAATGAGGGGGGCGCGGAATGTGATCGCCGAGTCCCGCGGGAGCGGGTGCGTCTTCGGGCCCCGGTACCGGCACGTTGAAGCGCTGCGCTGTCGCGACGACCGCCGCCTCGAGATCGGCGCGAGAGCCCACAGGTTGACTCTGAGCGCTCGCCCAAGCGCCCACTCGGCGCTGCCAAGGGCGTGTCTTGAAGTAGGCATCGCTCTCTGCGGCAGGCGCGCGTACGACTCGACCCTCGATGCGGACCTGGCGAAAGAGGTGATCCCAGTGCATCACGATGGCCACGCGCGGATGCGCTTCGATCTCGTGTCCCTTGCGAGAGTCGTAGTTGGTGAAGAAGCAGATGTATCCCGGATCGACCACAATTTCTTTGCACAGCACGACACGAGCCGAGGGCTGGCCTTCTGCGCCGACGCTCGCCACCACCATGGCGTTGGGATTCGGCTGATCACGCCTCGAGCGGGCTATTTCGAGCCAGGATGCAGCGATCGCGAGCGGCTCTGCAGGCAAGGGGTCGGGCAGGAATTGGATTGGCACAGGCATGACCGGGATGGTACCGCCTCCGAAGCCCGGCAGTAACGCCCGGACAGTTATCCATGCCTGGGCAGTTATAGTAGGACCCGTCAGGGCTCAAAATCGCCCCGTTTCCGCGAGTCCAAGCGCATGGCCACCCTCGATGAGCTCCGAAAACATCTCGATGACATCGACCGTCAGTTGATCGAGCTGATTGCCGAACGGCAGCGCACGAGCGGTGAGATCGCACGGGTCAAGCGCTCGACGGGGCGCGCGACGCGTGACTACGGACGCGAGCGCGACGTGATTCTCGGCGCGCGAGCCGAGGCGCAAGCGCAGGGTGTCTCGCCGCGTATCGCCGAAGATCTCATGCGCATGCTGATCCGAAGTTCGTTGACGACCCAGGAGCGCTCGAGCGTCGCGGCGACCGGCCAGGGAACGGGTCGTCGCGCACTCGTGATCGGCGGAGCCGGCAAACTTGGTCGCTGGTTCGTCGAGTTTCTCGCTTCTCAGGGTTTCGAGATCGACGTCAGTGATCCGGCGGGAGCGCCCGAAGGAACGACCGACATCGGCGACTATCGGCAAGCAGAGCTCGAGCAGGATTACATCGTCGTGGCGACACCGCTCGGGTATACCGACGCCGTGCTTCGCGAGCTGGCGATGCGTCGACCGCGAGGCGTGATCTTCGATGTCGGATCATTGAAGTCGCCCTTGCGCGGAGGGCTGATGGCGCTCAAGTCCCACGGCTGTCGCGTGACGTCCGTGCACCCGATGTTCGGCCCCGATACCGAGCTGTTGTCCGGGCGACACGTGATCTTCGTCGATCTCGGCCACCCCGAAGCATTGACCCAGGCCAAAGAATTGTTTGCGCCGACCATGGTCGAGCAAGTCGTCATGAGTCTGGATGAGCACGATCGACTCATCGCCTACGTGCTCGGGCTGTCGCATGCGTTGAATATTGCGTTCTTCACGGCATTGGCCCAGAGCGGGGAGGCCGCGCCCCGGCTCGCGAAACTCTCGAGCACCACATTCGATGCGCAGCTCGATGTCGCCACCCGCGTGGCTCAGGAGAGTCCGCAGCTCTACTACGAAATCCAATCACTCAATGATTACGGTGCAGAGTCGCTCGAGGCGCTCGCCAAGGCCGTTGAGTCCCTGCGACGTTCGGTGTTGTCTCGTGACGCCGGTGCGTTCACTGCATTGATGGAGAAAGGCCGAGAATATCTCGAGGATCGAAAATCCATGACGGAGCGCCGCGCCTGATCAATCGCCATTCGCATGACTGATTCCATCGACAAGGACGGTTTTCGCGCCAACGTGGGCATCGTGCTCATGCAGCAGGGCGGTCGTGTGTTTTTGGGCAAGCGAGCGGGCGGCAAAGGCTGGCAGTTTCCGCAAGGCGGGTTGCAAGCCGGCGAGCCGGCGGAGCAGGGCATGTTTCGGGAGCTCGCCGAAGAAATCGGTCTCGGCCCTGATGATGTCCGGATCCTGGGCGTCACTCGTCGCTGGCTACGTTATCGTCTTCCTCAACGCTATCAGCGTCGCGATCAGTTGCCCTTGTGCATCGGGCAAAAACAACGATGGTATTTGCTCGAGAGCCGCTTGGAGACGCCTCCTGTCCGGTTCGATCAGACGAACGAACCCGAGTTTTGCGGGTGGAGATGGTCGGAGTGGTGGGAGCCGGTGCGCGAAGTGATCCACTTCAAACGACCCGTTTATCGTCGCGCCCTGCACGAGCTCGGGCGACTCGCGTTCCCGGAGGGTCTGCCTCCCTATCCCGATTGGTGGGTCAAGGGCTGACCTCGTGAACGTGCGCGATCGGAATCAGCATGTGGTTCTCCGGGGCGTGAGTCCGACTCGTTTGCGGGTGATTGCCGGGCTTGCCATCCTTTTTTTGGCGCTGGTGGGTTGGGGTCTGTTTTCGTTGGGGCGTACGGGGATCGGCGTCGGTGACACCGGGCCTCAGAGCCGGCCGGCCACGTTGCGTCAGGCCATCCGAGAACGCGACGAGTTGATCGAGACCCTCAGGCGATCCGTAGCCGAGCTCGAGATGCTCAAAGGCTCTCAGGATCGTGAACGGCAAGAAGTATCCCGAACCATCGGCGAGTTGCAGGCCGAGGTTGCCAGACAGCGGCAGCAGTTGGAGTTCTACAAAGGGGTAGTGGCCAGTACCGAACCCCCTGCTGATGTGGCCATCCGAAATGTTCGAGTCGATCGTGGCGCAACGGCAGGTCGGGTGCAGCTTCGACTTTCCCTCGTTCAGCCCGGAAATCCCCGGGGAATGGTCTCCGGGCGGATCAAGATCCTCATCGAGGGCAGCCGAGAGGGTCGTCCGATCCGTGTGACGGCTCTCGAAATGCCCTATAACTTCAGATACTTCGAGAACATCGATCGCGAACTTCTCGCGCCGGACGGGGTCTCACCGGAGCGCCTCCAGATCGAAGTGGAGCCGGCTGGCAGACCGGGGCGCCCCGTGGTTCAATCCCTGCTCTGGCCGCTTTGATCCGGCCTGGGGGTTGGCAATGTTTGGACGACGCAAGACGCCCCGTTTGTCGGGCCGTATCGACACCCTCCTGGGTCGCGGGACCTCATTGAAGGGCGACCTCGAGTTCACTGGCGGGCTTCACGTCGACGGCGCTCACCACGGCAATGTGCGTGGCCTCGAGGGGTCGACGCCCGCCACGCTTTGGGTCGGGGAGCCGGGACGCGTTCACGGCAACGTCGAAGTGGCCGTCGCCGTCATCAACGGCGAGGTGGTCGGCAACGTGCGAGGCAGTGAGCGCGTGGTGCTCGGCGCCAAGGCGCGTGTGACGGGCGACGTGTCCTACGGAGTCATCGAAATGACGCTGGGCGCGCGCATCGAGGGCAAATTGGTTCCCTTGGCGTCGAAGGCTTCGGCCGAGGCGGCGAGCCCGCCGGAAAGCTCGGCGGAGTCAGACTGGGGCGCGAATGTGGTCCGTCCCTTTGACGTTCGGCAGGGCCGGCACTAGCATTCGCCGCGCAACGCGCCCACCTGGATTTTTTTGAGGATTCGAAGATGACGACTGTGGCAGAAGATCTACCGCTCGACATGCCGCCCGCGCTGGTATTCACCGACGCGGCAGCGCGCAAGGTGGGTTCGCTGATCGAGAGCGAGGGTAATCCGTCCCTGATGTTGCGTGTCTTCGTGCAAGGCGGCGGCTGCTCGGGAATGCAGTACGGATTCGAGTTCGACGAGCAAGCACAAGATGGCGACACCATGGTCGAAAACATGGGCGTCAAGTTGTTGGTCGATCCGATGAGTCTGCAGTATCTCTCGGGCGCCGAAATCGATTATCGCGAAGGACTCGAAGGCGCGCAGTTCGTGATCCGCAATCCCAACGCCACGACGACCTGCGGTTGCGGGTCCTCGTTCTCGGCGTAATTCCTCTCGCGTCTTTCAAGGAGTGACGTGAGTCGGGGGAATGGTCGGGCTGCGCCAGAGTTGCTGGCCGCAGTCGATCTCGGCTCCAACAGTTTTCACATGGTGGTTGCCCGTTATATCCACGGGCAGCTGACGGTCATCGATCGTTTGCGCGAAAGCGTACGTCTCGGTTCGGGGCTCGATGAAGAAGGTCGACTCGATCGTGAAGTCGCCGCGCGGGCTCTGGCGTGTCTCGAACGATTTGGTCAGCGACTTCGCGAGATCCACCCTGACCGAGTGCGCGTGGTTGGTACCAACACCCTTCGTCGCGCCCACCGAAAACAGGCGTTCCTCGAAAAGGCTCGCGCGGCGCTCGGCTCGCCCATCGAAATCGTTTCGGGAGTGGAAGAGGCGCGGCTCATCTATTCCGGCGTCGCCCACACCTCGCCCATGCGCGAGGGCAGGCGGCTGGTCGTCGATATCGGCGGGGGCAGTACCGAGTTGATCATCGGCGAGTCACTCGCTCCGTTGCGACTGGCGAGTACCGAGCTCGGGTGCGTGACGATGAGCGAGCGCTTCTTCGCTGGCGGACGAATCTCGGAAAAGCGGTTTGCCCGTGCGCGAGTCATGGCGCGAGGAGAACTCGAGCCCATCGAGCAGGCCTATCGAAAGACCGGATGGCAAGCCGTGATCGGCAGCTCGGGGACGGTGAAATCCGTCGCCGACGCGGTACGTGAGCTCGATCCCTCCGCCCAAGGCATTACGGCCGAGGCGCTGGAGGCCGTGCTCGATACTACGCTCAAGGCCGATCATATCCGGGACGTGGGGTTCGAGTCGTTGAGTGAGGATCGTCGCGCCGTGTTTGCCGGAGGCATCGCGATCCTTGCCGAGGTTTTCGCGAGCCTCGGCATCAAAAAAATGGATGTCTCGGACGGCGCGATGCGCGATGGCTTGCTCTACGACCTCGTAGGTCGGATGACCCACGAAGATGCGCGGGATCGTACCGTTCGGGCGATGCAAGCGAGATATCATGTCGACTCTGCCCAGGCAGAGCGCGTCGAGGCTACCGCTGTTAATTTTCTCGAGCAGGTCGCGGATTCGTGGCAGCTCGAGGATCCTGCTGCCAGTCAGATTCTTGCTTGGGCGGCTCGTTTGCACGAGATCGGCCTCGACGTCTCGCACTCGCGCTACCACCAGCACGGCGCCTACCTTCTCGAGAACGCCGACATGCCCGGGTTTCCGCGAGAGGAGCAAAGATTACTTGCGCGTCTCGTCGGCGGTCATCGTCGCAAGTTGTCACTCGAGGGTCTCGACAAACTCCTGCCGCCCTGGGATCGACGAACCCTCCACCTCATCGTTCTGTTGCGGCTTGCCGTATTGCTGCACCGTGGGCGTGGAAGAGCGCCATTGCCCGAACTCACGCTCATCGCGCGAGGGCGAAATATTCTGGAAGCGAGATTCCCGGTTCGCTGGTTACGTGATCATCCGCTCACGGTCGCCGATCTGAGCCAGGAGATCGATCTGCTCAAGGCTGTCGATTTCCGACTGCGGATCTACTCTTCGAGGGGTCTGCCCGCCGTATAGGCGTCGAGCAATTCGTCCTGGGCGCAGACTCCATGCTCGCCGCGTCCGGTGGCACGTCGATAATGTCCGTCCTGATCGAGTTCCCAGGCCTGCGTGTCATCGCGCAGATAGATTTCCAGATCCTCGAGGATGCGTTTCTTGTATTTCTCGCGACGGATCGGGAAGGCGATCTCGACACGTCGAAAGAAGTTTCGGTCCATCCAGTCTGCGCTGCTGCAGAAAATCTCCGGGTCGCCGCCGTTGGCGAACCAGAACACGCGTGAGTGTTCGAGAAATCTTCCGACGATCGACCTCACACGGATGTTTTCCGAAACACCGGGCACACCGGGACGCAGCGCACACACGCCGCGGACGACGAGATCGATTTGAACGCCAGCCTGCGACGCTTTGCATAGCGCGGCGATGGACTCCGGTTCGACGAGCGCATTCATCTTGAGAATGACTCGGGCGGGTCGTCCTGCCGCCGCATGAGCCGATTCACGCTCCAATCGAGCGATCATCGCGCGATGCATTTCGAAGGGTGATTGCAAGAGACAAGAGAGGCGCGGAGTCCGAGTCAGGCTGGTTAGCTGAAGGAAAACCTCGTGGACGTCCTGGCCGATTTCGGGATCGCAGGTGAACAGACCATAGTCGGTGTAAGTTCGTGCGGTGCGCGAGTGGTAGTTACCGGTGCCGAGATGACAGTAACGGCGAATGCCCCCGCGCTCTCGACGTGCGACTAACGCCAGCTTGGCGTGGGTCTTGAAGCCGACGACGCCATACATGACGTGGGCTCCGGCTTCCTGCAAGCGGTCCGAGAGTTCGATGTTCGCCTCTTCATCGAAGCGCGCGCGCAACTCGATCACCACCGTGACATCCTTGCCGGCGTGCGCAGCGGCGACGAGCGCGTCGACGATGGCCGAGTCGTTTCCGGTTCGATAGAGCGTTTGCTTGATCGCGAGCACCTGCGGATCGTTCGCCGCTTGCTTCAAGAAATCGACTACCGGAGCAAAAGACTGGAACGGATGGTGCAGCAGCAGATCGCTCTGCCGAATCGCTGCAAACATGTCCGGACCATCGTTGAGGCGGCGGGGCAAGCTTGGACGGAAGGCCGGATACTTCAAATCGTTTCGTTGGGCGAGGTCGTAGATGGCAGACAGTCGGTGCAGATTGACCGGGGATGGCACCGCGTAAATATCGAGCGGCGAAATCCCGAACTGCTTCGCGAGAAAATCGACGAGGTCACGCGGGCAGTCGTCAGCGGTTTCGAGCCGTACCGCGGAGCCGTAACGCCGTTGCGCGAGCTCGCCCTCCAGTGCCCGACGAAGATCGTCCGCCTCTTCCTCATCTATGAAAAGATCGCTGTTTCGAGTCAATCTAAACTGATGGCACGCCAGAATCTGCATGCCTTCGAAGAGTCTCGGTACGAATTCCTCGATGATGGTCGACAGCAGCACGAATCTTTGGGACTCGCCGCTTTCTGAAGGGATCGGGACCACGCGCGGGAGCGACCGAGGCGCTTGAACCACCGCCAACGTCGCTTCGCGACCGAACGCATCCTCGCCTTGAAGGCGCACGATGAAATTCAGGCTCTTGTTCTGGATTCGCGGGAAAGGCCGCGACGGATCGAGCGCGAGTGGTGACAACACGGGCTCGACCTCGTTTTCGAAGTAGGTGGCAAGCCACTCCTGGGTGGACTGCGGCCAGTCCCCCTTCGGCGCAAGGTCGATCCCGGACTCGCGCAAGGCGGGCAACAAGACGTTGCGCAAGCAGGCGTACTGCTCGGCCACCAACAGGGTCGCTCTGCGGTGGATGGCCGCGAGCTGCGCAGCGGGGGTCAAACCATCGACGCCCAGAGTCCGTGGCGAGTTTTCTTGCAGTTGCTTGATGCCCGCGACACGGATCTCGAAGAATTCATCGAGGTTGCTCGACGAGATGCAAAGAAATCTGAGGCGTTCGAGCAGGGGCACTGACGGATCGAGTGCCTGCACGAGTACGCGCTGGTTGAACTCCAGCAACGAAAGCTCTCGATTGATGAGGGGAGGCGACGCGGCAGCCGCTGCGTTATTCATGGTCTTTAGTAGACCATGAACGCTCGAAAAGATTGTTACAGCGAAGCTCCGCGAGCGGCGGATTTTGCGCCGCCGGCGTCGACCGGGGTTTTCCCGGGTGGCGTACCGGGTGCGATCGCCGAGTCGGTGCCCGAGGTGGCGGCCAAAAGTGCGGGAGTCACCCGACCCGCATCGAGGCTGGCGAGCAAGGGACCGGCCTGCATGCGGAACTCGGCCATGAGCGAGGCCGGGATAGGTCGGTCGTTCGGGAGCGGGACTTTCTGCGGATCTTTATGGACGCCGCTCTGCAGGTATTCGTAGTGCAGGTGCGGGCCGGTCGCGAGTCCCGTCATGCCCACATAGCCGATGACTTCACCCTGACGCACGCGCTCGCCTTGGCGCAGTCCGCGTGCGAATCGGGACAAGTGTCCATAGAGGGTACGTACATCGTTGGCGTGCTGGAGTTCGATGACCTTGCCATAGCCGCCCTTCGTTCCGACGAAGCGCACCCGACCCTCACCCGCTGCCTTGACGGGCGTGCCGGTCGGGGCGGCGTAGTCGACACCGCGATGTGCGCGCATTCGGTTGAGTACCGGATGACGGCGATACAAATTGAAACGCGAGCTGACTCGAGTGAACTCGAGCGGTGCGCGCAGGAAGGCTTTGCGCAGACTGCGCCCGTCTGGCGTGTAGTAACCGAAGTCACCGTCTTCGGCACCACCGTCCTCGCTCTCTGGAGCGAAGCGAAGAGCGCGATAGACCGTCCCCTGATTGATGAACTCCACCGCGAGCACGTCGCCTTCGCCCAAGGGTGTGCCGTCCTGACTCAGCTCTTCATATATGACGCGAAAGCGATCGCCCGGCTGAATGTCGAGGACGAAGTCGATATCCCAACGGAAGATGTTGGTGATCTTCATGGCGAGCGAATCGCTGAGACCCGCTTCACCCGCCGCCTGGAAGAGCGAATTCTTGATCGTCGCTTCGCCGACGCGAACGTTCTTTTCGAGTGGATTGACGATGACCGAACTATCGAAGCCGTTTTCGTCACGTCGGACTTGCAGCGTTTCGCTCGGGCTCAATTGTCGTTCGAGGCTGACCAGCTGGTTGTCGCGGACGCCGAATTTCAGGGTTTCGCCAGGGTAGAGCCGATCGAGGCTCCGTCGGATGTCCGGCAGCGCCCGAAGAGTCGCCAGATCGGTCACGGAGAGTTCGAGCTTGCGGAAGATTCGTTCGAGGGTGTCGTTGGTACCGACGATGACATCGACCGTGAGCGGAACGAGGATGGCCCTCGTCGAGGCTTCCGCTTCGGCGGCCTGCAAGGCATTGATGGCGCTCTCGTCCAATCGGCCGAGTTCCGATAGCCAAGATTCTCCGCGCCACCAGGTCAGGGCCAGCACCGCCACGACCGTGCATTGCAGCCAGCGGCCTTTGAGCAAGGCGAGGACGCGGTTTTTTGATCCGACTTCCAGCGTCATGGACTACACTTCGCCGCCACGAGAGCGGCGAACGGTACCCGCGCCGGCAGACAGGGTCAACCCATCGGCCGAGGGTTTTCGCAGAGTGGACTCGGCAGGGCGACGATAGAGGCATCGCTGCAACATGGTGAGTATTCAGCAACAACTCGAAGAAATCCGTCGGGGCAGCTCCGAGCTCCTCGTCGAGGCCGAACTCGTCAAAAAACTTTCACGCGGCAAGCCGCTGCGGATCAAGGCTGGCTTCGACCCGACCGCCCCCGATCTGCATCTGGGGCACACCGTGCTCATCAACAAGATGCGCCAGTTCCAGCAGTTCGGTCACGAGGTCGTCTTCCTGATCGGAGACTTCACCGGTCTCATCGGTGACCCGACCGGTCGAAACGCCACGCGTCCGAGGCTCACGCCCGAAGACGTGCAGTCGAACGCGCGTACCTACCAAGAGCAGATTTTCAAGATCCTCGATCCTGCCCTCACCGTCATCGAGTTCAACTCCAAGTGGCTGAGCAACATGCCGCTGCCGAAGTTCGTCGAGGTCGCCGCCCAATACACCGTGGCGCGCATGCTCGAGCGCGACGATTTCGCCAAGCGCTACAAGGCCGGGCAGCCTATTTCCGTGCATGAATTCTTCTATCCGCTCGCACAGGGCTATGACTCCGTCGCGTTGCGAGCCGACGTCGAGCTCGGCGGAACCGACCAGAAATTCAATTTGTTGGTCGGGCGTCAGCTGCAAGAGGCTTATGGGCAAGAGCCGCAGTGCGTGCTCACCATGCCGTTGCTCGAGGGTCTCGATGGCGTCAACAAGATGTCCAAATCCCTCGGCAATTACGTGGGCATCGCCGAAGCGCCGGACGCCCAGTTTGGCAAGCTCATGTCGGTCAGTGACGAGCTCATGTGGCGCTACTTCGAGTTGCTGTCATTCCGGCCGCTCAAGGAAATCGCAGCGCTCCGCCAGAGCATCGCGGAAGGCCGCAATCCTCGAGACGTGAAGTTCGAACTCGCCAAAGAAATCGTCGGGCGTTTCCACGGTTCCGAGGCGGCCGAGCGCGCGCAGACCGAATTCATTGCCCGTTTTTCGCAGAAGAGCCTGCCCACCGATTTACCCCTGAATGTGTTGCGTACGGCCGACGCGGAAGGCGAAGGACTGGTGGCGGCGCTGAAGGCTTCGGGGCTCGCGAGCAGCAACTCGGAAGCCGTTCGCAAGCTCTCCGAGGGGGCGGTTCGTATCGATGGCGAGAAGGTCACCGATCGGGCCCTCCGTTTGGCGCCCGGTGCCGAACACATTTTGCAGGTCGGACCCCGCCGATTCGCCCGAGTCAAGATCGAAAAACTCAATTAATTCAATAACTTGAATTATTTTTGGGTTTTTTGTTGCAATACGTTGACAGCGGGCTTTACCCGCCTATAATGCGCGCCCTCAGCTTCGGGCTGCGCCGGGATCTCCGGCGGGGCCAAATAGGTTGATTTACGGGTTGACGGAAGTAGCCGCAGGGCTATACTTCCCGGCCCTCTTGTCGCCCCAGCGGCGCAAGCGCTTTTTAAAAATTTGGCAGGTAATTTGTGTGGGGACTCGCGTCGATGTGTCCATTGGGTGCATAGACCGAGTAACTAAATTTTTGTCCAGCAATGGGCCTAATTTGATTACTCTTTTTGTTTGAAGCTCAAAATCTTCAAGTGAAGAGTTTGATCCTGGCTCAGATTGAACGCTGGCGGCGTGCTTAACACATGCAAGTCGAGCGGCAGCGCGGGAGCAATCCTGGCGGCGAGCGGCGAACGGGTGAGTAATGCTTCGGAATCTGCCCATTAGTGGGGAATAACCAGTCGAAAGACTGGCTAATACCGCATACGACCTACGGGTGAAAGCAGGGGACCGCAAGGCCTTGCGCTATTGGATGAGCCGAAGTCGGATTAGCTAGTTGGTGAGGTAACGGCTCACCAAGGCGACGATCCGTAGCTGGTCTGAGAGGACGACCAGCCACACTGGGACTGAGACACGGCCCAGACTCCTACGGGAGGCAGCAGTGGGGAATATTGGACAATGGGGGAAACCCTGATCCAGCGACGCCGCGTGTGTGAAGAAGGCCTGCGGGTTGTAAAGCACTTTTAGTGGGGAGGAAAACCCCTGACCTAACACGTCAGGAATTGACTTAACCCAAAGAAAAAGCACCGGCTAACTCTGTGCCAGCAGCCGCGGTAATACAGAGGGTGCAAGCGTTAATCGGAATTACTGGGCGTAAAGCGTGCGTAGACGGTTATCTAAGTCGGATGTGAAATCCCCGGGCTCAACCTGGGAATTGCATTCGAGACTGAATAGCTAGGGTGCGGAAGAGGGAAGCGGAATTTCCGGTGTAGCGGTGAAATGCGTAGATATCGGAAGGAACATCAGTGGCGAAAGCGGCTTCCTGGTCCAGCACCGACGTTCAGGCACGAAAGCGTGGG